>JAESFO010000326.1_pt1 | contig 66411 bp, 59 predicted proteins | sample 9269421 | NCBI WGS metagenome assembly JAESFO01 (sample SAMN14502839, study PRJNA617101) | algae metagenome | isolation source: Nostoc desertorum CM1-VF14 and co-occurring heterotrophs from rocky... | place: USA: Clark Mountains, San Bernardino, California | collected 2000-06-05 | reverse complement strand
TATCCAGGCTTTGTTTGATAAAATCTTCTAATGATTGCATCCACATCGCTACCGCCCAAACTCTTGTTGAAAATATTACTTTAATGCCGTCTCAGTATTTTCTCACAAATGATTCCGGATTGCTATAATATCTCTGGTTCTTCCCCGCTAAGGCAATTTAGCAGGTTTTGAATTAGCTGATTATAAGCGTGTAAACGCTGTTTGTTCATGAGCAGGTGTGAGTTAGATGCATCTTAATGAAGCTTCAACAATATTATGCTCAATTTCGGAAAAATTAGGGGATGAAAAGTTTTAGAGCCTGCTTAAAAAGGCTACGGTGTACACGCAAGTTATTGAATTACCCCTTCCTAACCTTCCCCTTGTAAAGGCTACGGTCTACACACAAGTTATCGAAACACTACCAGTCCTCGAATTACCCCACCCTAACCCTCCCCTTGTAAAGGGGAGGGAACTGGATCTATTTTTCCCCCCTTTCCAAGGGGGGATTAAGGGGGGTAATCCAGGGAATAATAAGCCCAGTCCAGGGATATGAAAACGCTGATGACAAAACTGTATAACCAAACCTCAGAAAGGCAAAAACGGCAAACTCTCAGAAACAATATGCCCCCATGTGAAAAAATAGTTTGGGCAAAACTTAGAAATCAACAAATTGAAAGCTGTAAATTTCGCAGACAATACAGTATTGACAGATTTGTAGTGGATTTTTATTCTTCGGAATTGAGGCTTGCTATAGAAATTGATGGTGATAGTCACTATCAAGATGGAGTTCCAGAATATGACCGCGATCGCCAAGCATTTTTGGAATCAAAAGGTACGAGGTTTTTGAGATTTACGAATCCAGAAGTTTATCAAAATATTGATGGTGTGGTGGATAAGATTAGGGAAGTTATTTGTAGGTTGAGGGAAGTTACCCCACCCTAACCCTCCCCTTATAAAGGGGAGGGAACTAGACAGATTTCTTTTTTCAGCAGATTTTGTTTTGGGAGAAGAGAAGCTACAAGCTTATAAAGCGGAGGGAACTAGACAAATTTCTCCCCCCTTTCCAAGGGGGGATTAAGCAGGGTGGTTTCATACGAAAAAAGAAAAATACATAAGCCTTGATTTCTCATGTATAACCATAGATTTTACCCCTCTCCAAACCTCTCCCCGAAACGGAGAGAGGCTTTAAAACCCAGTTTTAGTTTTTCTCTCGTTGTATGAAACCACCCTGCTTTCCAAGGGGGGATTAAGGGGGGTAATTCGACTTGTATGTACGCCGTAGCTAATAAAGGGGAGGGAATTAGATGTTCTAATTTCCCCTTTATAATGTTATTTCGGCGATCGCATTTGTTGATTTAGTGTTCGCATTTGTTGATTTAGTGTTCGCATTTGTTGATTTAGTGTTCGCATTTGTTGATTTAGCGATTGCATTTGTTGATTCGGCGTTCGCATTTGTTGATTTGGCGATCGCATTTGTTGATTTAGCGTTCGCATTTGTTGATTTAGCGATCACATTTGTTGATTTGGCGTTCGCATTTGTTGATTCGGCGCTCGCATTTGTTGATTGCACTTATTCTCAAAAAAAAATCGATATAAAAAATGAGTAAAAATACAGACAAACTCGTAATTATATCGTTGAACTTTTAATGAAATAAATCCACAAAACTACCCATCTCAGGCAAAAGGATACTCCACTATCTTGAAAAAGTAATTATAAAAAAAGGATATCTCATGTCTTTAAGAACTCGTGGTTCTGCTGCTGTTGACAAAGCCCAACTTCGTCTCGCCTTGCTTAAATCCGTTGATGAAAATCTGGATTTAGGACATGGATTAACTATTGAAGCCTACAACCACCTCATCAACATTACCCGTGCGACGGTAGAAGCTCATAACACCCTTGTGTCCAATCTTGAAGAATCGCGTAAAACAATAACCCAGATGGATAAAGCCCTCTCCGAAATGTCTGAACGAATGCTAAGTGGAGTTGCAACTATCTATGGCAGAAACAGTATAGAGTATTCCAAAGCTGGCGGCTCTAATGGAAAAAGAAATAAAAAATCTAGTTTAAAAGTTGCTCCAGTTGTAGCGGTTCTTCACACTCAACCTGCTCAAGCTGCAATTGCGAATGCGTCAACTAACGGTAAAAGCACAACTCCTTTGCTGCAATAATCCACTTAATCCATTACTAAGCACTTCTTAAAGCCACAATGGGATCGAGTTTAGCAGCGCGACGCGCGGGAACAACGCCAAAAAATAAACCAATCCCACCAGAGACACCAACTGCCATACTAATCGCTACAGGAGAAAGACTTGCTTCTAAAGGAGTCAACGCTCCCACTAATAGAATGCCACTGATACCAACCGCAGTCCCAACTAAACCGCCAGCTGCGGAAACTATTACTGCCTCAATGATGAATTGGAGCAAAATATCTTGTTCAGTTGCTCCAATCGCTTTTCTTAATCCGATTTCTTGGGTGCGTTCGGTGACGGAAACAAGCATAATATTCATAATGCCAATACCGCCGACAAACAGCGATATACCAGCGATCGCTGCTAGCATAATTGTCAATGCACCTGTAATTTGACCGACAGTTTGCAAGGCATCCTTTTGAGAGCGCAGAGTAAAGTCATCTTCGCCATTAATTTTGTGCCGTAGACGCAACAAATTAGTAATTTGAAATTCTGCTGCATCCACGCTCTCTGAATCACGAGCTGCCGCGACGAGGTAATCTAAGGCAATACCATAGGGAGAATTCTTTCCCACAAGTCGGTTTGCTGAAGTTGTAATTGGTATTAGAGCAGCATCATCATAATCTGCTCCGACGCTGGAACCTTTGGCTATTAACGTCCCAATCACTTGAAAGCTGGTATTTCCAACTCGCAATTGTTGACCTATTGGGTTACTATTACCAAATAGTTTTTCTGCTAAGTCTCCACCTAACACCACGACTTGGTTATTTCGCTTGATGTCTACATCGCTGAAAAACCTGCCTTTATCAGTTTCAAAGTCCCGTACAGATAAGAAGCTGGAAGTTGTACCAATGATGTTGACATCGGTGTTTCTATTGCGGTATGTAACCACCTGTCTTCTATTTAATTCTGGCGCAACTCCTACTACTGTTGGCACTTGAGAAGCGATCGCTTCGGCATCTTGTAACACCAGAGTTTTTGGTACTTCAAAGGAGATACGCTGAGTTTCTCGATTACCTGGTAGTACAAACAGCACATTCGGGCCTAATGACTCCAGCTGTTTATTAACGTACTTTTGCCCACCTTCGCCAATGCCAATCATGGCAATAACCGAGGCGTTGCCAATAACTATACCCAGCATTGTTAGGGCACTACGCAGTTTATTTGATAGCAGGGTTTTCCCCGCCATTTGGACACTTTCTAAAAAATTCATGTCTTAAATTACGAATTACAAATTAGGTTTTATTCTGTTCTTTCGCCTTTTCGATTTTGTAGTCTTTGGGTGGGTTCACAAAAACGCGATCGCCTTGTTTAACTCCCCCTAAAATCTGAGTTTGGTCTTGGATTTGTGCGCCAACTGTAACTTCGCGGAACTGGGGTTTATTGTTTGCATCTAGTACAAGTACGCCAGTTTGACCCTTTTCGGTGACGATTGAGACTGTTGGTAATACTAAGGCATTATTAACGCGATCGCCCAAGAAAGTCAGATCCACATTTAAGCCAGAACGCAGTTTATCTGTGCCAGTATCGAGAGCAACCCGCACCTGGAAGGATGTCACACCTTGTTCAATTACTGCTTCAGGAGCAATCAGGCGCACATGACCTTTAAAAACTTGATCGGGATAGGCATCAGCAACAATTTCCACCTGCTGTCCCTGCTTAATTCTGCCAATATCGGCTTCAGGAACTTGAGCTAATACTTCTAAACCGCGTGCTACAGCGACAATTGAACTGGAAGTTGCCGACGCGCTAGTAGAAGCAGAGGTTGTGGGTGTCACAAAAGCACCCACGTTAGCATACTTTTGCGTCACAATTCCCGAAAAAGGAGCGCGAATAATAGTCTCGTCCAACTGCACTTGCACACCCTTTAATTGAGCTTCAGCCGATGCAACTGCTGCTTGACGCTGGACAATTTCTTCAGAACGGGTGCCATCTTCTAGCAGGAGCAGTGCGGCTCGTGCTTCATTCACAGCGGCTTGGCGTTGGTCGATTTCCTCAGTTCGAGTGCCACTTTCGACTAACGACAATCGTTTTCTAGCTTCTTCTAAGTTGGCTCTAGCACTCTTGTCTTCGCTGATGGCTTGATCGAGTAATTGTTTTTTCTCTGCTCCCTCTTTATATAGATATTGATAACGCTTTACCTGTTCACTGGTGTAATTCACCCTTGCTTGAGCCGCATCCACTTGGGATTGAGCTTGAGCAATCTCTTGGGGACGATTACCAACCTTAGCTGCGGTGAGTTGGGCTTGAGCCTGTGCCAATCGCGCTCTAGCTTGAGCAATTTCTTGAGGACGGCTACCAGCAAGGGCTTCGGCTAGTTGTGCTTGACTTTGGGCTAAGTTGGCACGATATTGGCTCCTTTGGGCCTCAATGCCGGCGCTATCCATACGGCCGAGAATTTGCCCTTGTTGAATGCGATCGCCTTGCTCCACATATAATTGCGACAGTACTCCGGGGTTCTTCGGACTAATATTTACACTCTGAACTGGCACAACTTTGCCACTAGCTGTAATCCGCAAAGTGACATTTTGGGCTGCCACTGGCACAGTTAATTGAGCAATATCTTCTTTGTTTGTTCCTTGATTCACCAGGGTGTAGGTTGTGAATGTACCAGCAACCAAGACACCCCCTGCTATCAGCCCCATCAGCCAGCGTGATGGATACTTAACTTTGCCAATAACAGGAATTTCTATGTGTGTAGCCATGTCTAAAAGCCTATAAATCTTGCTTTATTGGAGTAGCCTGTAGTTATATATATGATGATGTCCGTCGAATTGCCCATAGCAAAAATACCGCAAAAAGCCAAAGCAGCGCCTCCTCCCTTAAGAGCAAGGGAGGAGGCGTGAGGGTGCATTTTCGGGAAATTAATGCTTAATTGAGCAAACATAAATACTAGAGGGCAATTGTAGGAATCGGGAGTTGTTAAAATTTTTAGATTAAATTTTTATTAATAAACTAATAACTAGACGCATAATGAGCTTCATAGTTGCTTAATCTTTCTTAATAATAGGTATTTTATGTCTGCATGCCTTCACCTGAAAGGGTGACTTTACTCACTAGTACTCCAACCCAAAAATGACGTGTGAAGGCAAGGGAAGAAAAGAACTTGGTTTTATTACCATGAACTCAGCAAAGTTACCTTGCCAGACCACTAATGATCTATCCTGGCTTTTCACGGCATCTGGAAAACCTCACTTCTATTTCTCTCTTCCTTTACTTTAAGGAGAGAAACTTTGAATTTCCCCCTTCCCGCATCGGGAAAGGGTTAGGTTTTTCGTGGACTTTTCCACATAACGTGAAAAGTCAGATAAATCTATCAAGTGAAGTTTGAAGCTTAGAACATAGACGCGCAAAGGATTGCCTCGGGCTACCACAGAGGTGCAGAGGGCACATCAGAGAAAAAAGAGGAAGTGTTTAAACGCTTACTCCACCAAATCAGTTTGGAGAATCGGAGTTAGTCCAGCATGTAGACAGCTTGCTAGCGGAAGATATTATAATTGCCCAAACATAGCCTGCTGGAAGCATTGTTCTACCTAAGTTGGACAATATGCGAACTTCTTGTTGCGTTTCCCGTTGATGACGTTTTTTCTCTATACCTAAATTTTCTGGTTCTCTTGTCCAGACCTGCTGTTCAATAATTCCTAACGGGAGTGCCATTAATTTCTCAAAGAGGAAATTAATCTGTTAACAGTGACAGCTAATTAGTTAACGTATATGTGAAAATACTTTAAAAGTGGGTGACGAGGGAATCGAACCCGCAACCAATAGATTAAGAGTCTACTGCTCTACCGTTGAGCTAGTCAGCGACTGAAATCATAACACTATCGTTGTTTTCTAACAGTCTTTCTCTCACTCTTTAACCGGAGTTGAGAGAGAAATGAGAGAAACTGAAAAGCAAGTTACAACCAGCAATCTAGATAAGCATTTAATCGGGTATGAACGCTTATTAGCACTCTTTAAAGATATTCAGAAGCAAACCCCAAAAGGTGTTGGACTGAAGCGAGAAGTAAAGGCATCTGGCACATATATCTTGTTGCAGTTCAAGTTAGGCGATAAACGCACCGCTAAAGCGTGTAATTGCGATTTTACCGAGATAGGCATAGTAAAGGCACTAGAAAAAGCAAATAAGGTAAGTGAAGCATTAACTAAGTTAACAAGTGAAACAGAGTTTTTGACTTGGTATGATGAAACTATCCTTGAGAAGAATGTTATCAAGAATGATCTGCTAACATTCGATGAAGCAATTAAGCTGGTAGAAGAGGATTTTTGGAACAGGTACAATGGGAAAAAGCAAAAACGCGATAGAAATAACCCATCTCATCAAACTTGTTGGTATGACGCTTATGGGCGCTTTTACAAATCATTACCAATAGAAAAAACAGTTAATCATGCAGATATCAAGTTAGTAATCGACAGTAAAGAGTCTGGTACTAAAAATTTCAAAATGTGTGTACGTGCAATGAAGAAACTTGCAGGCACAGTTGGCAATACTCGATTGAGTGATGAGTTAGGGAAGATAGATATCAGACAAACTAAATACAGAGATGACTTACAAAGTATTTCTCTTGATGACTTCCTACAAATTCGAGATAGTGTGTTGGATATACCAACTAATGATAAACGCTATAGTCTCGAATCTCGTAAATCTTGGATGTTTGTGTTTTCAATGCAAGTGGTATATGGATTGAGAATTAGTGAAGCGTTCGCGGTTCAGAACATTGATAAAATATTTATTACAAAGGATAACATCACCATAGCGGCGCTTAATGACCCAAATAATAAAGAAATGATTGCTGTAGTAGGTGATAAAACCCTACTAGGTACTACAACAAAAACAGGCTATAGGTTAGCACGTCCATTAATTCCACCTACACATCTACATTTAATTGAACAGTTAGAAATAAAATCTGGTAATTTGCCAGTAGTGAATATGGAGAGTGACAATCCTGTATCCATACGTCACAAATACACCAAGACAGCTAGACAGATGTTATGCAATTGGATGAAGGATGGTAAATTTACTCAAACTCATGCTTTGCGTCACCTAGCTAACCTGAATGGGATGATGGCTGGTATACCGTTAGAAAAAAGAGCAATGTCATTAGGTCACTCTCCCACAATGAATGACACAGTGTACAAAAAACGTCAAACAACTAAGACAACACTCGATCTACTAACACAGTCTACTAACCAAGCTATTCCATTACAGTCAGCAGTTGCGATCGCTCAACAGCTAGGATGTACTGATGAGAAATCAATTAAGTTACTAGCTGCTATCTACAACGTTTCTGAAAATGAGATAACAAAGAATATGTAAGCTCAATAATACACGTTTAAGTACCTGAGTTTTAACACCACTTACAATACAAACAATAACTGAGGATAGTAAACACACAATACTATCCTTTTTTCTTACCTCATGTAACATCTAACAGTTATTTCATCTAACGGCGCTCTAAACATTAACTAAATTACTATAAACAAGTTACTCTAGGACAACTAAGTTTAATAGATAATTGCATTTACCTTATTTGCACTAGTTTAATCAGCAATAGATATGGTAGGTATCTTAAGTAATACTTCATATAGTTATCTTGAATAAACTTAACTTAGCTATGATTATATATACAGTTACCTTAACTAATATATTTACTTCTCCTTTAAGTAATAGGTCTACAAATACTTAATGTAATTGCATAAATGATTTTAGTTACATTAACAATAAACTAGACAGATAACACAAACTAATTCATGTATTTTATTTATTACTATACATAATAAGTTGTATAGAGTAAGAAAAATATGACTAATGCAACTAAAGTAACTACCTTAATTGCGCTAAAAATCATCAAGCAATACTGATAAGTAAAATATCAAAAAATATTATATAAAAGGAGAAAAGTGTAATCAGTTATTTTTCTAAAAGTAAACAAAAACAGCTTTTTATTGTTTACAATATTGGCAGGAGGGTAAAAAAGCTTATAGAACCAGAACCTCGAAAACCGAATATCTAAGACGCTCTGAGGTAACAGAGGCATCGACTAGTCAAGGATGCCAACGGTAGGTAAAAAACGGGCTGAGGATATTCTGCATAGTACCTAACCACACATTCTTAGAAAGTCTGTTTAGGTCGCGTCCATTCAAATTAATTATTAACCATAACAACAATGCCAAAAATCACAGATAAACCTCTAAACCATATAATTAGTACTCGATTAAGTAATAAAGATTATGAGCAGCTAGTCAATACAGCAAAACTCCATAAGCTAACAATTACAAGCTTAATAAGGAAGTTAGTTAGAGAATATTTTGACAAATTAAATAGAAAAATACCAGAACTGAATTAAGTACTGGTATCTAGGATTATATATAAAACCACCATCTAAAAATCACTAATTATTTCACCATGAATAACGAATATTATAACAAGTTTGACGATAATAAAAGCCAACAAGAAATTGATTTAATTCAAGAAGAGTATTCTGATAATTTGCTGTTCCTGCCAACAAAAGATGAAACCCAAAATATAGTAAAAGTTAATGAGGAAACTACCACTACATCTAGAAATACACAAGGTACAATTCCAAAAGCTGATATTATAGGTACACAGATAGCTGAAAAAAATAGAGGTAAATGGATATTTAACAGTGAAGCTAATTGTTGGATGATTTATGAGCTAGAACAGTCTGGTATTTGGAGTAAAGTAAATGACTATTATATTGAAGGATTGATCAATGGAGAACTCAAGAATCAAACAATATCCGGTTATGGCTCTGTTAATTATATAACTAGCATTATTGGTAAACTTAGACTTGAATTGATAGAAATAGGTTGGAAAGAAAAATCTCCTACCAAATTACTACCATTTCAAAACTGCGTACTAGAGATTGCTACAGGAACTATTCTCAATCATTCACGAGAATATCGCTTTACTTGGTGTTTGCCGCGTGATTTTGATAACTCCAGTCATGAATTTACACTTATTAATCAGTGGTTAGATGAAGTCACAAATAATAATGAGTCGATCAAAGAAATATTACTATGTTACTTAGCTGCTATTCTCAAAGGTCGTGCAGACCTTCAACAGTTCTTACATTTAATTGGTTCTAGTGGAACAGGTAAAAGTACCTTTATTGGACTTGCACAATCCCTTATAGGCAATAACAATGTATGTAGTACTACTCTTAGAGATTTTTGTACTAAAACCTTTGGAGTGGCTAATGCTCACAAAAAGCGGTTACTAATATTTCCAGATCAAACTTCATATCAGGGAGACGTACAAAAGTTTAAGTCGCTTACGGGACAAGATGAGTTACAAGCGGAAGAAAAATATAAGCAACCATTTCAATTCAAATTTGATGGTATGGTCATTATGGCATCAAATGATCCTGTGTTTGATACTCGTAACTCATCTTGGTTGACGAGAAGACAGATTTTAATTCCATTCACAACAAGTGTAGATAAAACAGAACGTAGAAATTTAGAAGAAGAGTTTCAACCTGAGTTGAACGCATTAACTCAATATTTACTGAATATTCCTGATGATAAAGTTACTCAAGTATTAAGGTGTGCAGTAGATAACTCAGAACTAGCTAAACATAATTTAGAACATCAAATAAGTACTAACCCTATTGCAGGTTGGATTGATGAGTGTATTATCCAAGATGCTAATAGTAAGAACTCAATAGGTAGTGATAAGGCAGATACCCAAACTTTATTTGGTAGCTATACTCAATGGTGTCTTAAGTCTGGTAGCACTACTCAAACTTCGTGTAGTTTTAGCCCTAATCTACTAGATTTTTGTAACTCTACTATGGGGTGGAAAGATGTTAAGAAAGTACGTACTAGCAAAGGTTTTTCTATTCATGGCTTGAGATTACGTCAACTCGATAAAGATGACCATATTCTTTCACCTCTAGCAAGTAGTGTAAAGTCAAAGCTACACAGTGAAGAGTGAGGTATAGCATCATAACCCAGCCAGGATAAGGGTTGTGTAGTTTGTGTAGGGTTAGAGCATTATTTCTAAAATATATTAGGGTAATGCTCTGACCTTGAAATGAAATAAGGGAACAATAACCTAAACCACAATCCATAATTCATTATGGTATGTGAGCTTAAATGTATTAATAACCCTACACACTATACATAACCCAGTCAGGATAAGGATTACAGCACTACACTTAACCCTGCACAGTGTAGTGTTTGATTCTACATAAAATCATGGGGGTGGAATTGGTAATTAAAAGTATAATAAGTAACTCTACCCAAGCATATCCTAAGTATTAGCAGTTATTCTCATAATAATGAGAGTAGTACGAGTATCAATTAAATATGAAATTTGCAATCTCGATGTATGAGGGTGGTCAAGAAATTTATCCAGTTGAATGTGACTTTTTTTCTTACTCTGAACGAGGTTTACTTTGTCCTGAGTGTGAACAAGAAGTTTATTTAAGAAAAGGTAAGATTAGAAAACCTTATTTTGCTCACCTTCATACTAGTAACTCTAGACAAGTGAAACAATGCAGTCTAAGAGTATCATCTGATGAAAACGCTATAGAAACAAATGACTTTATTGAAGATAGAGGACAAAGGTTAAAGATATTTCATGAGCATTTTTTAAGTAAACTTTATATTGGGGAAGAAAAAATTATTGATGACGTAAAATTTAAATACTGGATTAATTCAATAAAAAATGAGAATAATCAAGCGCTCAATAGTATTACTGAAGATTGTATTGAATATTTCATAAAACATCGGCAGCTAATGGAAGATAAGTATGTTCTTCCTATAGACAAAATCAAGGATAATCAAGCTATACTTCAACAGCAAATAGGTTTACAAGTAATAAGTTACTTGTGTGCAAATGCAAAGTTTAATTTTAATTTGCAATATTTACTGCATTACAGTATATACCAATTATATCAATATGGACAAGATAAGTTATTTAAAGAGGATATTTCAAAAAATAATATACTTATTATTTGCAATTTGGTCATACAAATAGTAATAAATAATCCTTGGATAGAAAAATTTGACTCAATACAAAATAAACAACATAATTACAAAATATATAGCAAAAAAGATAATAACCATAAAAAAATAAATATTCAAATTGGATATATTGACAGTTGTTCAAGTGCTTTTACAGTCCAATTAGTTAAAGGTGATTATTTATCTAATCAGTTAGGTTATGGACTAATTACACTAGAAGCATTACATAAAAATAATACTTTAACTTTATTTCGTAAGAAAAATAAGATAATAGATTTGGCAACAATAGAAATAACTTATATACCTATTTATGAATGGATAGCAACTAAATTTCAGTATGAGCATCTAGCTGATTTACTTAATAAGTGCGGCAAGATAGATGCTAAAAGTGCTAGTAGTTACATTGGATTACTTCTAACTGATGAAACTTTATCAATCCAGGATAGAGTATTATGTAGCAAAAAAAATCTAGGTGAAAAAATAGTTATAAAAACTTATCTTAACCATGTTTTTCTTGATAAGAATAATAAGGTTAAAGATAGTTGTATGTGGTTAGACAAAGTACGAATAAAACTAACCGCTAAAATGTTGCAGCCTAATGCTTCAATAATAGCTGATAAACTTAATAATTATAAATTAACTAATAATTATAAATTAACTAGTGAAGATAATGAGAAATCAACAGTTGATAAACATAACCTCAAAACACTACTACGTCACATAGGACATTGTATTAAGCCATTTATAGCTAGTTCTGATATCGCTCGAATTAGAAAACTCAACTACTGCATAGCTAGTTACATGATGCGTGACCTCAAATTGAGTAGATACGATATCATAGCTACTTGCAAGGCATTAAACCAGGAATCATATAATCAACTAGTATCAAAAGCTATACAGGACTATGATTCTAAAGACGGCGGATTTAATGAAACTAAACTACCTAGTTCACATATTATTAAGCAAATAAGTGTAGAGCGCGATAAACCAAAAACACCTGCTACATTAAGTCATTCATTCAATGCTATACAATACGGGAGTGTAGATAAAACTACTAAGGTTAAGACTGAAGAACCCGTATCTGTTAACTGTAAATTAGTTACTGAAACTAACACAGATGACGGTAATACAGCTATTCAATTCTCATTCATGGTAAATGAGTTCATCAAAGCAGATAACCGTATGGGAATCAAAAACTTAGATGGTAAGCCAGTTAAATCATTAGTTGAGATATGGCATTATGCGCGTGTTTACCAGTTTAGTAAATCATTTGAGTTATCTGTAATTAACTACACTGATAGTTTATTTCCTACTGATGGTTACTTGGTTGATTATCCAGATTACAGAACTCGTGCTGACGTTGCAGCTTTGTTTGAAACACTTATCAGTAACGGTCAATTTGAGTTTGTTAAAACGTTAGAGCATGAAGGTAAATTAGTTATCACATCAGCTTATGATCCATCTGTTTTCTTACTCTTAGAATTGCTTGAACATTGCCAAATTGAAGAACATATTAGTGATAAATATAAATTTAAACCAATAAAATTTAATACTGTTATGCAATGTATAATTAATGCGGCTGACAAAGCAGCTAATTCAGGTATACCTCTAATAGATGGGATGCTATTACACAGCTTATTTACTGCTGCTAAGGAAGAATTAAAAGCATCTAAAAATCAAACGTTATTAAATGATAAGAGAGAGATAGATAATCACGACAAAATAGAATTAGCTAAAATGATTAAAGCTAAAAGACAAGAAATGTATGACCGTAAACATGGGCGCATAGTGTGATAACTCAACTCGTACCATAAGTAACTAAACTGATGATTTTTATTAACCTTAATCGAGGTTAAATCATATATACTCGCTTACGATTACTTCTCGATCGATTATTTGAAATCACATGAATGGATACCGTCCATTAAATTTGATAATTAATTTAGTCAACTCAAGCGCCGTCTATTATTTTTTCTATCTCTAACTATCTTATATCTTAAAGTGCTAAGTTAATTATGATAGTTATATTAGGTTAGCTACAGTAAGAAAAATAGGTTATTGCAGTTCTAAATATATATATTAATGTGTATATGATATATATGATATTTGTCTTAATAAGCTATATTTAATTTGGATTAGTGTACTTGCGGCTCAATACGATTAATTATTTTAACTTTTCTTTTCACTAAGTTAACTAATCTTAAGTAATATTACTTTAGCCAGTAATGTAGTAGTTTGGATATATGTTAACAAAACCTCTAATCTGTCTAGATGCTTTAGTATATTTCTTACTTTACCGTGGGTATTAGATGTACTGTTATATGATTTAATTCAACTGTTATATGATTTAATTCATTTGTTCTTGTTGCCTTTATGTCTACTACGTATAAAGTTAATATGTAAGTAACGAGATAGTAGAAACTTTTCCGGCTCATGGCATTTACTACATACTTGAAAAGCTTTTATTTATTAAGCATTTCATAAAACAACCACTAGGTTTCTAGTTTTTGCTAGTGATTGTTTCTTACATTTTTTAATCTGAATTTTACGCTCGAAGCTAAATAATGGAGAAGAAAATTACGTGCTATTTTTTAGTTTTAACTCCGCCTAATGTAGTAATGCACAATCCAATTTTTAATTCAGCAGAGTACTATAATCAGTTACCAAAGAATATCTAAAGGTTCTGGTTTCTTTTTCAGTTTACCCTGAAACACCTCATCAGATATAACGAGATAGTGAACTCCAAAGACTAATGCCACAATAGCAGGGATATAAGTCCAGCAAAACAGTATGCAAATTAAACCCCATCCCCATGCACCTAGATAGAAATAATGAACACCAACATTACCTAGTAATATTGCTAAAATACCTGCCGTAACTCTAGATTTTGTAGCTTTGATTTTTTGAGATGAAGTAGGATCTGCATAAATTGCAAAAGCTTTACTACCATCTGTATCAAAATCAACTCTATTACCTGCTTCTGGAGCCGTAGGTAGGTTCCAATCTGAGCCTGTGAATTCATATCTCTTTCCATTATCTGCTGAGATAAATCCCTGGTTCGCTTGGATAGAAAAGTCGAGAACTGTACCTTGCATATAGAAATAGTATTTAAACTTTATCCGTAAATAATATTGCCTTTCAAAGAGGTTTAGTTCAGGGATTCCACTTAAATACTTACTCAAAACCTAATTTATGTAAGCTATGCCTGAGAATAACTGGACACAACAGTAAACTACTATAGCTATTGCTAACGATAAAACTGGGGAATGGTTGTTTCTTACGTTTCGATTGTTGAATGATTAGCCTTGATAGCATTTAAGCTTTAATACCTAGCTCTACAATTCCCTATAACAAGCGATATAAGACTTAAGCTTGCCATTCTACAAGGGACTGAAAATAGAGGTATTATAGGCGAATATGGCGTAAGTATTTATCTAATTAAAGTCATCTGCTAAATAGTTATAAACTTTTCAGATACTTTTCCTAAACTTAATAACTTAAACTTATGCAAATAATGGTATGCAATAATTTTCTCTCAATCAGCTAGTTACCCCTAAGTAGTTGTTTTAGGGATACAATAAAGTGAAGTGAGAGAAAATTGAGAGAAAAACACAAGATTTTGTTAGTGGGTGACGAGGGAATCGAACCCGCAACCAATAGATTAAGAGTCTACTGCTCTACCGTTGAGCTAGTCACCCACACGAATAACTATCATAGCAAACTTCTAACCAATTAGCTAGTGCCACATCCAAAAAACAAGTTAAAGGGGGAATTTGATGGTGAAGGTGGTTTGATCGGCTGTACTCTCCACATTAATTGAGCCGCCTAAATGTCTGACCATTTTCTGCACTAATGCCAATTCCAGTCCAGTGCCGCTATGTTTCCAAGGATCATGTTTGGAAAGGTGATAGAAAGGCTCAAATATCCGTGACAGTTCTTTGCTGGTAAGCTCTAGCCCAGAATTGCTAATATTAAGCTCTACTGCATCCCCTCTCAGGTGAGCGGAGACTGTGACGGACTCACCTGCTGGGGTATATTTGCAGACATGATTGAGTAGTTCGGTGATAATCCTCTCTAGATCGGTGATATCTGTCTCTAAAAGCGGGAGTGCATGATCAATACTCAGATTTAACACTTGTCGTTGGCAGTTGGTGAGTTCTCGAAAAGACTCGACAATGGGGTAAAGCCAGCTTTGTAAGTCAATAGCAATCAAAGTTGGGGGATCGGGTTCGGCTTCGAGATATGTGAGTGTGAGTAGATCGTTAATTAACTTGCTTTCTCGCGCACACTCATTATGCAGAATCTGCAAGAGTTGTGGAACTATTTCTATCTCTAATATTTCTGCTGGTGTGAGGACGCTTTCGAGGGTTTGGACTGCAAGGCTGATGCTAGTTATTGGTGTCCGCAGTTCTTGTGAGAGGTTTCTGAGAAATTGATTTTTGAGGCGATCGCGTTTTTCTAATTCTTGAACCTGTGCTTGGGTTTGTTGGTAAAGCTGGGCTTGACGAATAGCGATCGCACATTCATTTGCTACCTGTTGCACTAACTCGATTTCAAATTCATCAAAGGCCTCTTGTGTCGGTCTTGTCAACCAAATATTTCCCAAAATCCCTTGAGTATCAAAAATTGGACAAGCCATCTGGGACATAACCAACAAGTTTGGTTGCCATCCAGGCACAATTTCCAAAAACTGCAAAGGTTGTTTTTGCAACAGAGGCTGATAGACTTCAAGACGGTCTGCAATCTGCCTAGTCAATCCTTTACACTGGGGTAGGTTCGTGCTGTACTCGTAAGTAATAGTAACCAAGGTTTGACAGGTGCTATAGAGTTCAATTTGGCAACGATCAAGGTTTAGTAACTCTGCTAATTCCTGGGTGAGTGTCTGCAACACCTGACTTTCATCCAGACTGTCACGGATTTGTTCTGTTATCCGTCGCACCAAGGCTTCAAACTTTCGCACCTGCTGCAACTGATTTTTATGCTTCTGTTTTTGCAATTCTAACTTTGCTTTGAGATCCTTGAACTGCTGACGAAGTTCTGCCTGTCCGGTAGCAATGCCGATTTGAGTTGCCAATTGAAGAGTCAAGTCAGTTTCTGTTTGCTGCCATTGACGCGATTGGCGGCAATGCTGGGCAATCAATAGCCCCCAAATATCTTGCTCTTTGAAAATCGGCACCACTAAATTGGCTCTCACCTGCAAAGATGCAAGAAAATCTATATGGCAAGGATGCAATCCGGCTGTATAAATATCTTCAACAACTTGAATGCAACCTCGCCTATAGTGTTCTCGATGTTTACCACCCAAGCAGGGATCGGTGATGTTTTTTCCCAATAGTGGATCGCTAGCAGCCACGGTTGATTCGGCAATTATTACCCCACTGCCATCAGTCTCGAAGCGATAAATAAGGACGCGATCGCAATTCAAAAACTGCCGCAGTTCAATTGTTGTCTGATGCAGAATTGTCTCTAATTCTACAGATTGGTGAATCCGTCCGGCGATCGCTTCTAGCAGTCGCTCCCGTTCAACTTGGAGTCCGACTGCTTCTTGGGCTTGCTTCACAGGAGTGATATTGCTACTAGTACCAATCAGTCGATAAATCCGGGAGTTAGTATCCCTGAGTGGAGTGAGAGTCGTACTCCACCAAGTAGGAATTCCCTGGAATTGCAAACATTGTTCATAAGAAATAGTTTTGCCGAACAGCACACATTCAGCATAATGTTGACGCACCTTAGCAGCATCGATGGGAGAGAGAATATCTTCTGGTTTTTTGCCCCGAAGATCATCTGAGCAAATGCCTATCCACCGTTCATGAGTGGGATTAAGTGCCACATATCGAAAATCTCCGTCCTCCAGAACATCAACTACAAATATTGATGCCTGCACAGAATCGTACATGCTCAGTAGAAACTGCTCACTACTGCTTTGATCATCTACTTCTGTGCCGAAGATAATCTGGGGAGGCGATAATTTTGTCAACTCCATAGTTGATTCTGCTGGATTTATATTCATGCGAGAGTCCCTGTCTGGTATTACTGACTGTTTTAGGCGCTCTCTTGTCGCTATGCTTGTAGTAGATGCACTTTAGCGCCTATAGCAAAGTATTGTCAGCTGTTGCTCATCGAAATTTGAATCTTTCTCTACTTCTTGTCAGAAATCTAGGAAAGCTAATAGGAGTCAGCTTAACAAATCCTGCTTTTTGAAGGCGAAAATACATTTGCAGGTTAAGGCAAATTTAATGATTTTTGAACGGTTTTTCAAAATCTTTGCATATATCTAGGTGCAATCATCAAGTTATACCAATTAAATTTACAATTCTTAATAAATTTCTTGGCGAAGGTGAGGAATAGAAAGATACAATAAAAGATCCAAAGGATCTTCTATTTCATCCCCAGTTCAACCAAGAGGCAGAGGGATAAGGGACATCCAAAAATTAAATTACTCAATTCCTGCGTCCAATACGACTGTCCGATTTCTTCTCCCCCTGCTCACCAAAGCGATTGATTATTTTTTATTTGGAAGTCCCTAATTCAGATGGGGATTCGACAGTTCGACAAAGCTCAGTATCATGTCGGCGTGAACAAGGGAATGGAAACTCACGCTCGCAATTTATGAGCATTCATTCCGGTGAGGATACCAACCAGCAGCCAAGTGATAGCTAATCCCATAACTTCACCGAAGAATAACTGCGTCAGATGGCGTAAGATCATCCCGAAAGCAGAACCCACAGGGAGAGCAACAGCCCAACTTGCCGAAGAGACAAATATCCATCGCCACGCCACAGGCTGGGGAATTGCTAACCATTGTGCTAATCCGATCCCCAAGCCGCCAAGTGCCCCATACATCGCCCCAGACAAGATTCTCAAGGGAAGAATCTGAGTACTAGGTACAATCCAACCCACCGCACCAATACCGATAACGGTGATGATACTCCAACCCAAAAGACTTGACAAAATCCACCTGATACAAAATATAGGTTCTTTGAGAAGACAACCTTGAGGAAGTGCGATCGCAATTGAGGCAATAGCCACCTCTACTACCCCAATATCTGGCTTCTCGCCAACTTCAATAAAGAGTAAACTTAATAAAAACCCGCCAAAAGTAGCAAAAGTCCACAGCGATGTAAAGGTAAATATAATATTTCCAGGCGCGAATGGCATCAAAGTTTCTTTGGTTTCAATAGTCTGACAGTTCTAGCATTAAACATCTCAAGAAAAGCTTTGCGTCGCTGTTGGGGTGATTCCGGTACAATGTAACCCCAGAGACTCTCCCAGTAGAAAAAGGAGATACCGTCAAAATTGCGATCGCGCACTAGTTGAACTTGTTCTCTAATTTGTGCGATTTTCACAGGATTATGCACCGTTCCCGTTGATATGCCAATACCTACAGGAATTAGACTTCGAGTCAATTTTATAGATGGAAGTTCTAGTTGAGCGATAAAAGAGTTTTTGTCATTCCGATATACCTGCAAAATTAACTCATCAACTAAACCTTTTTTTACCCAATTTTCCCAATCTTGCAAATAGTATTTGTAGGCAAAAGCTTGATAATTAGGAGACAGAGATATTTTAACTTTGGGCTTAACTGCCTTCACCGCTTGATAGATTTCTGCCATGAAATCAGTAATTTTATCTGCCCGCCAACGCATCCATTCTGAGTTAAAAGGATCAGTTGGGGGACTTTTGCCTTGATGCTCTTGCTGGTAAAGTTCTATAGTGAAGCGATCGTAGCCAAACTGTACAGGCATCCCAAAATGATCATCAAGCTGAATCCCATCCACATCGTAATCTCTGACTACTTCTAAAATTAGCTCTTGCATAAACTCTTGCACTTGTGGATGTAAGGGATTCAGCCAGGCCAACTTACTTAGTAAAATATTATCAAATTCTTCTGGTGGGGCATCTTGGATAGACTTTATACCTTCTTGCCCAATTGTCAGCCAGTCGGGATAACGCATTGCTAATTGTGAATAATGCGGCGTCATAAACCCGTATTCAAACCAAGGGATCACCCTCAAATCTTTATTTTTAGCAAGTGTTACTATTTTTGTTAAAACATCCTGTCCACCGTGCATGAAATTTAGCAAAGGTTGAGTATCTGAGCCTGTAGTCATTTTAGCTACAGCACTCTTATAAAAAGTATGCCCTCGGTTCCAAACTACAGGATAAATTGTATTAAAGTTGAGAGCCGATAATTGGCTTATAGCACGGTTAATACCCCAAGGGACAAATAATACACCACTAGCAACATTAGTGATCCAAACGCCGCGAATTTCTGTAGTTAAAGCACGTGTTTTTTGGGAATAAACTGGTGGTGAAGAGGGTGAAAAAACTGTTAAGGCGACTACTAATCCCAAACACAGCAAGTAAGAAACACAACGGCGAGCAACCCGATTCATTTGTAAGCTTGACCTAGTGCGATCGGAATATATATAACTACAAAATAAAGTTGTAATCCTCCGGAGGATGTAAAAAAATGATGATTCTATGCTAAAATGCAAATTAATAAATGTGGCTAAGTAAACAATTTTAGTTATTTTTAATTCTGTGAAATACAAGAGACCATAGTGTGCGTAGTTTCCCTAAGTTAGACGCACCCCAAAAATTCTCGTTCCCCGTCAGAGACTGAAAATGCAGGCAATGATACTCCGCTTCTATATTAACTTGAAGCAGAGTTTCTTAATAATGCATTCCCTGGCTATGCCAGGGAACGAGAGGAACTTCCTGAAAAATTAAAATCTTTCCACCCCTTCAAATTGCTTAACAGCCGATGCATTTGCTGCTTCACCACAAGTCCGTGGTGTAGGGAATATCTTCTCAGGATTTGCTAACCCTTTAGGATTAAAAACTTGCCGCACCCATTGCATAGTTTCTAAATCAACTTCGCTAAACATCTGTGGCATATAGCACTTTTTCTCTGCACCGATGCCATGTTCTCCAGAAATACTACCACCGACTTGGACACAAAGTTTGAGAATTTTCCCACCCATTTCTTCTACTTGCTCTAATGCTCCATGCACAGAATTATCATAAAGAATTAGCGGATGAAGATTGCCATCGCCAGCATGAAATACATTAGCAACCCGGTAACCGTATTGTTCACTTAATGTCTTAATCTCGTGCAGAACATAAGGCAACTGAGTCCGAGGAATTACACCATCTTGTACATAATAATCTGGACTTAAATGCCCAGCCGCAGCAAAAGCAGCTTTGCGTCCTTTCCATAATTTTAATCGTGTTTCTGGGTCAGTAGCAGAAGTAACATTACGCGCCCCATTCTTTTTACAAATTTCAATAACTCGCTGCTTATTTCCTGCAACTTCTACTTCTAAACCGTCAATTTCTATTAGCAAAATGGCAGTAGCATCGCGGGGATAACAATTAGTTGCTACAACATCTTCAACTGCATTGATGCTAAAGTTATCCATCATTTCCATACCACCAGGAATAATCCCAGCGCTGATAATATCAGAAACAGTTGCCCCCGCAGCTTCAATGCTAGTAAAATCTGCCAACAGCACACAAATTGATTCTGCACTTTTAAGAATTCGCAAAGTAATTTCTGTGGCAATTCCTAAAGTACCTTCGGAACCAACAAAAACACCTGTTAAATCATAACCAGGCATTTCTGGGATTTGTCCGCCTAAATCGATAATTTCCCCTTCTGGCGTGACAATTTTTAATCCTAAAACGTGGTTAGTAGTAACACCGTATTTGAGACAATGCACGCCACCAGAATTCTCGGCAATATTGCCCCCAATAGAGCAAATAATTTGACTAGAAGGGTCAGGAGCGTAGTAAAAACCAGCACCACTAACAGCCTGCGTTACCCAACTATTAATCACCCCTGGTTGGACAACTGTTCGTTGATTTTCTAAATCAATGCTGAGGATTTGCCGCATTAAGGAAGTGACAATTAAAACAGAATCTATGACTGGCAAAGCGCCCCCAGATAGACCAGTGCCAGAGCCGCGTGCTATGAAGGGGATAGAATATTGGTTGCATATTTTCACAATTTCTGCAACTTGTTCTGTAGTTCTGGGTAACACCACCACAGCCGGACGTTGGCGATAGCCAGTTAAACCATCGCATTCATAGGTAATGAGTTCTTCGCGGCGTTGCACCACACCATTTTTGCCAAGTACAGCCTCGAATGCTTTGAGAATGGGTTTCCAGTTGCGTTGTTTTTTATCTTGGATAAGCATAGTTTTTTAATGTTCAAGGTAGATGTTGCAGGCTGGTTAGTATGGCTGTAATTACTATTGTTGCAAGGATAGCAGTCAAAAGTGAGTAAAAAGTAGTTGCATTTGATGTAGAGTAAGTGCGATCGCATGATTTAAGCAAAGCGGATGTGATGAGCGAAGTTTAATGCTTTCTGGGCATCGCACTTCTCATAAACAGGTTGTTAAGAAAACTTCTCATCCTGTTAATTGCTGGCTTATAGTTTTCGGACAAACTTTGCTAAGGCTCTCAGCCCAGCTTATGCTGTACTTATTCACTAGTAAGAAGCATAAACTTGAGTGTCTCCGAGAAATTAAGGGGAACTCAAGTACAATTTATCCTGTCACTCACGATAATATAGTGAATATCTTTACAAAAAAACCATATTTTTACGAAACTATTGGTTTTTACGTAATTTTACTGTGAATGTTATTAGTTTTGTTGTCAGTATAATTGCATATTTTCCTAAGCCTTTTTAGCGAATCAATTCAAGCCCATAAGGGATTGATAAGGTTACTACAAACTTTATTTATCTTCAATACCAACTATGAAGCTGAATTCTGATAGCAAGCTAAACTCTTCATTAGGCATACTAGTAACGCTAATAATTGTTTTATTAAATCCTCCTGCTTTAACACAAACGGCAAAACCTAGTGGTAATAATGAGGGAGTAAATGAGGCACAAACTTACTATGTTGGTCTTAGGAAAACATCTGCGCCTATTAGCTATTATGACGATGAAGCAGCTAATTGGAAAGGTTACTGTTATGCCTTAATAAAAACTTTGAAGGAAAAAAAGTTTCCGAAGATAGAAATAGTAGAGATGGAAAGAGACGATCGTTTTACCGGTATAGTCAAAAAGAATAATATAGAAATTGATGCTGAATGTGGTTCTAACACCATAACCTCAGAACGTAGATATAAAATTAATCGAAATAATCTAAATGGTAAATTTTCTGAAGTTTTTGGTTGGACAGGTGCAACTGCTTTAGGATTGAAAGAAAATATACAAAAACTTTCTCCTGGAAAGGAGTTTGAAACACTAAAATTCGGTGTCATCGATGGAACAACTACTATAGAGATAGTAAAAAAAGCTTATCCTTCATTAGAAAATAAAAGCATTAAAACTTTAAAAAATAATAGTGATGGAATAGAAAAACTTAGGGGAAATACAATAAATATATACTTTAATGATGAAATGATTTTGAGGCGTGTTTTAAACAAATTAAATGAGGAAGTAGGGTCAGAAAAATATTTTATTAGCCCTAGCCTGATAAGCAATGAACAATATGGGTTCGTGGTCTATCATACAGATAAACCTAAAAATAAGCAGCTATTGGAAGAGATAAATTATTTGCTGATAGGAGCTGAAATCAAAACTTTTGGCAGCACAAAGCTTAAAATATTAAACAATAATCCATATTTTCAAGATTTTATTAAAAAGGATTTGAGCTATTATAGCGATAAGGTTCTTCTTGCGACTACTTCAAGCATCGTTACTCTTAAACCCGGCTCAGAGCGACTAGACCCTCAGCCCAGCTCAGACCCCTGGAAAAAAATTGTTTTTATGTTGGCTGTACTAATTACTCCTGTGGGTGTGTTATTTTTATTGTTGATTAAAAGATATCAAAATTTAAACAATAACAAACTAGAAAGAGAAGATAAGAGAATCGAAAATTATCATACCCCAACTTCCAAAAATCTAGATGATAAAGTAGGTAACTCATCACCTAATATTAACGTTTATCTCCATAATGCGAATAATCAGTCTAAAACTAGAAGAGGGAATATGAGCAATTCTAACAATTTTGACCAGAGAAATTCAAATATAACTGTTGGTAATCAAGGTACAAATACAAATACAAACACTCAACAATTTGTTGAATATACATCTGAACAAAAGCAATATTTATCTCAATTCGCAAAAGATATACAGCGGATTTTAGAAAAAGTTGAGAAAAATCAACCTAATGCTACTCAAGCCGAAAAACAAAATATAATCTCTTACGAAATTCCTCCAGAGCAAAGAAGCAGGGTTGTGAGAGCTTTAAAAGCCGGAGGGGAAAAGGCACTAGAAGAGTTGCTTGATAATCCTTACCTTAACATTGCAATAGCAGTTGTTAAAGAATGGCACAAGGAAGAGTAGGATTACATTTTAAAATACTAGATAAAGTCATCGTTGAGCAATTTTTAATCAATGATGATGATTATTATGTGCCAAATGCTAACCAGTTAGTGACTGAAATATAACACTTTAGATAATTTTGCTACTTATAAACAGAAACGCCTTTTAATTGGCTCTCTTTACAGTACTTTACACCAGCAGACTTTTTTAGCAGCACCTAATGTCGGTATTTACCATACAAACGGTCAACCCGCAATTGTACCTGACATTTTTCTCAGCTTAGATGTGCAAGTGCCTCAAAATTGGTGGGAAAAACAAAATCGTTGTTATATGGTTTGGCGTTTTGGCAAACCTCCAGAAGTCGTAATTGAAATTGTCTCTAATAAAGAAGGTGATGAACTGGGCAAAAAAATGAAAATTTATGAACAAATGCGAGCTAGTTACTACATCGTATACGATCAAACTCAGCAATTAGGAGAAAAAGTCCTGCGCGTTTATGAACTTAGAGGAAGGCGCTACTTTGAAACTTCAGAAAATTGGTTAGAACAAGTTGGTTTAGGTGTAACTTTATGGGAAGGTAAATTTGAAGAAAGACAAGATAATTGGTTACGCTGGTGCTACCAAGATGGTAATGTTTTATCGACTGGAGATGAACGCGCCGAACAGGAACGACAAAGCGCCGAACAAGCAGAACAACGTACCCAATTGCTAGCAGATAGACTACGGGCTATGGGTGTAGATCCCGACACTCTTTGGGACACTGACTGGAAAGACGCAAAGAATCTTTGCGTCTTTGCATAAGCAAAAAAATTTCACTAAATTGTGCAACTTATAAACTCATTTATCCGATGCCAAACCTTCTCTAATAAATCAGGATCATTAGCATCAAACCATTCAATTTGTGGATAGGCTCGAAACCAAGTGCGTTGTCGCTTGGCAAATTGTCGCGTATGCAAAATTGTTAATTCTTTCGCTTCATCTAAGGAAATATCTCCAGCCAAATATTGTTTAATTTCTTGATAGCCCAAAGTATTCAATAAAGACAAATCAGCGCCATATTTTTGACAAAGATACTCCACTTCAGCGACCAAACCATTTGCTATCATTTGCTCAGTACGCTGTTGAATACGAGCAAGCAACTTTTCAATATCGCAATCTAAACCAATTTGCAAAATCGGATAATTTGGTGGATTCTCCCCTTGCTGTTCTGAAATGGGATATCCAGTTACATAAAATACCTCTAATGCTCTTAAAGTACGCACAGAATCATTAGCATGAATCTTTTGTGCTGCAACGGGGTCAACTTGTTGTAACATGGCGTAGAGTTGTGGTTGACCGAGAGATTCAAGCTGCGATCGCAATTCTGTTTGTGGTGCAACTCTCGGAATTTTCATCCCTTGGACAATGGAACGTATATATAAACCAGTGCCACCAACTAGAAACATTGGTGTAGCACCAACAGAAGCAATTAAGGCTTGTGTTTGCTCCTGATAGTCTGCTACTGTCATCATATCTGCTGGATTGCAGATATCTATTAAATAATGCGGCACCAATTTTTGTTCAGCTACAGTTGGTTTAGCCGTCCCAATATCAAACTCACGATAAACTTGACGAGAATCAGCGCTGAGAATTACAGAACCCAACCGCATCGCCAAAGCCAAAGCCAAACCCGATTTACCCGTTGCCGTCGCCCCACAAATCACAATTAATTTAGTCATTAGTAATTAGTTATTAAGCTATTCACCCCCTGCTTCCCCTGCCTCCTCTGCTCCCCCTGCTCCCGTGCCTCTCTTCCACAGTAGTGCAACCCCAGTATAAACTTCTCTAGAAAATGCCCTACAGACGCCAGCAAGGCTTTTGTGTTACAATTTTGGAGTGTTTTTACTTTTATTTGCCTTTAGGCGATTTCAACCCCACGCATCAGGAGAGTTTACATGACGAGCAGTTACAGTGCCGATCAGATTCAAGTTCTGGAAGGTCTGGAAGCCGTCCGCAAAAGACCAGGAATGTACATCGGTACCACTGGGCCGCGAGGACTCCACCATTTAGTTTACGAGGTGGTGGACAATTCAATCGATGAGGCTTTGGCGGGTCATTGCACTCACATAGAGGTAGATATCAACGCTGATGGTTCAGTGACTGTAACAGATGATGGTCGCGGTATTCCCGTCGATACTCACTCGCGCACCGGAAAATCGGCTTTGGAAACCGTAATGACGGTACTACACGCCGGTGGTAAGTTTGGCGGCGGTGGTTACAAAGTTTCTGGAGGATTGCACGGGGTTGGTATTTCTGTTGTTAATGCCCTCTCTGAGGTTGTAGAAGTTACAGTTTGGCGAGATAAAAAGGTTTATCTTCAACGCTATGAACGCGGTATCCCAGTTAGTGAACTGCAAGTCAAGCCTTACAAAGAAGCTAGAACTGGAACTTCTGTCACCTTTAAGCCAGATACTCAAATCTTTACAACTAGCATTGAGTTTGATTACATCACTTTATCAGGTCGCCTACGGGAATTGGCGTATCTGAATGCAGGTGTCAAAATTACCTTTACTGATCACCGTTTAGAACTACTAAAAAGCGATACACCGAAAGTAGAATCCTACAATTACAAGGGTGGCATTAAAGAATATATCGCTTACATGAACCGCGAGAAGCAGCCACTGCATGAAGAAATTATCTATGTGCAGGGGGAACGCAACAACGTACAAGTGGAAGTTTCTTTGCAATGGTGTACTGATGCTTATACGGATAATGTTCTAGGTTTTGCCAATAATATTCGTACAGTAGATGGTGGTACGCACTTAGAAGGGTTGAAGGCGGTTCTAACTCGGACATTAAATGCGATCGCTCGCAAGCGCAATAAAATTAAAGAGAATGAACCTAACCTCAGTGGCGAACACGTCCGTGAAGGTTTGACTGCGGTAATTTCCGTTAAAGTTCCAGATCCAGAATTTGAAGGACAAACCAAAACCAAACTTGGTAACACCGAAGTTCGAGGGATTGTTGATTCTTTGGTAGGAGAAGTCCTCACCGAGTACTTAGAATTTCATCCTGCGATCGCAGATTCAATTTTAGATAAAGCTATCCAAGCTTTCAAAGCCGCAGAAGCAGCCCGTCATGCGCGGGAATTAGTTCGACGCAAATCGGTATTAGAATCTTCGCCATTACCTGGTAAATTGGCAGATTGCAGTTCTCGTGATCCCAGCGAATCGGAAATCTTCATCGTGGAAGGGGATTCAGCAGGTGGGAGTGCCAAACAAGGACGCGATCGCCGCACTCAAGCGATTTTGCCTCTACGTGGTAAAATTCTCAACATTGAAAAAACCGACGATGCCAAAATTTATAAAAATAACGAAGTTCAATCGTTAATTACAGCACTCGGTTTAGGTGTCAAAGGTGATGAATTCGATTCCACCCAATTGCGTTATCACCGCATAGTCATTATGACCGATGCTGACGTAGATGGGGCGCACATTCGGACTTTGTTGTTAACATTCTTCTATCGATATCAACGAGCGCTCATCGAACAAGGCTTTATTTATATTGCTTGTCCCCCACTGTTTAAAGTAGAACGGGGACGTAATCATGAGTACTGCTATAGCGATCGCGAAAAAGATCAAGCAATCGCTAAATTTCCTGCTAATGCTAACTACACCATCCAACGCTTCAAAGGTTTGGGTGAAATGATGCCACAACAACTCTGGGACACCACAATGAACCCAGAAACCCGCAAAATGAAGCAAGTCGAAATTGAAGACGCTGCCGAAGCCGATCGCATCTTCACAATTTTAATGGGCGATCGCGTTGCTCCCAGACGGGAATTTATCGAAACCTATGGATCTAAACTCAACTTCACCGATTTAGATATCTAATCTCAATTCTCTGGCACGACTCCAATAATTTGTGACATTGGTAATGGGTGATACGTTTTCACCCATTACCTTTTTTATATTCAAAATTACTATAAAAAGTACTCCTTTTGGCTGGTTACAAATCAGGTAATATATCAGTACCTTGTATTGACATTTTTAATACTACAAACTATGTCATTAGATGAGTGACTATATCCATAAATTCATTAAGTATTATTAATACCCTATTTAACTGGATTCTATACAAAGCGATGAAAGCGAGCAAAGGCATAGTAAAAAAAGCATTGTTCAATATTATTGGCATAAGTAGCTTGGTTGCTCTGTCTGCCTGCGCCCAGCGTGTTGAAACTCCCACCGCAACTGTTCCTCCCGTCACGCCAACTCCTACTGCTACCATTGCAACCCAAAATTTAGCAGAACTGGCAAAGTCCGCAGCTAGTCAAGGACAGTTTAAAACTCTCATCCAAGCAGTGCAAGCTGCCGGCTTAAGTGAACAATTGGCTGCACCTGGTCCTTACACAGTATTTGCTCCTACTGACGCTGCTTTCTCTGCTTTACCAAAAGGTGCTTTAGACCAACTCTTACAGCCAGCAAATAAACAACAATTAGTCAGGCTTTTAGCCTACCACACTATACCTGGGGGAATTACCTCCCAGCAATTGACATCTGGACAAGTTAAAACAGTTGAGGGTAGTCCTGTTCAAATCACGGTTGATCGTGCCAGCAACTCAATCACAGTCAACAACGTTAAAGTGACTCAGCCAGACATTCCAGCTAGCAACGGCATCGTTCATATAGTTGATCAGGTACTTCTGCCACCTAATTTTCCCACAAATCTAAACAATACTCCAACGCCACGTTAGTTCAGTAAGGCTCATAAGGGGTACGTTTGAAAACCACCCAGGCTCTGAAATAGGCGCTAACAATCAATTAAAAAAATTAGGTTGGCTTACTACACAAGTGTAGTTTAGTACTACATAAATACAAAATTTTTCAAATTTTCAGTTGGTGAATATTCATATAATTTGCTTATTGTCAATATTTTACAAAAATTCAATCTTCTAGTGTTAGCTAAACTACCAACTTTATTGGAAATTTAGTTAAGATAATAATTTTTGCACTGGCTAGCTGATTCATTTCAACAGCCAGCTAGAAACACATTTGTTATGCTTTAAGGAAATAACTGAATCTCATCTATCAAGCAGCAATTAATAAGTATTTTAAGGATTTCTCATAATAAGATGACTGAAGATTACCGTAATAAAAGTATTTATTTTTACAAGAAAAATACGCAAATTAAGCTTGTAACCAAATCATCAGGCAACCTTTTGGGTTCTCTTGGTTCGAGCTAATGCCTACTGGAAGCAGGCACCACCTGGCAGTAAACTTGTTAATATCTTCATGTACTGCCGTCGCGATCGCTATTGTATTGGATGTATCTAATGAACTTTTGCCTTAAATAGGACTATATTTGCGAGTTCGCAGGACAAATCATTTTTGAATTGATTAAAATATCCTTGTATACAATAAGAAAAGTTTGTCAAGTTTCATAGGGCTGAAATCGCCACAGTGCGCTAACGTGTGAATAAGACCAAATTAGTTAAACCTAAATTGATCTGCTATCAGGTCGATTCTGCTACAGCCTCAACTCCTCAGTTAAGCTAATTAGTACGCAGAAGGTTAACTGCTTTAAGGCAAGCACCATCACCCTTGTTGTATTTACCCAAGGTCAAAACCAGCTTTAGTCTAAGGAATGCGTAATTTGTGAAGGAAATGTAAAATGGGTAGATTGAGACTTATCATCTGAGTTAGCATATAATTCACTCTTCCTAAGTAATTAATGTTGTGTAAAACACATGAAATTCGGCAAAAGCAAAGGTACTTACTTTGTAATGTAATAAGAGGGTCACTGCAATTCCGAAAGGTAGAGAAAAATTTAAGGGTATAACTCCCGTTTTTAATGTCTTTTTGGTAATAGTGACTAATAATTGCTTTAGGAGTTCATGATTAATACACAAAAAGAGTGCAATTTCTGTGAAACAGGCTACAATCGGAAGAGTCTTTATAGGAAAATCTGCCAACAGTCTGAATTCATTAATATAGAGTGGCAAATTTTTTGATAAAGGCGAGTCTTTTTTTTGACCAGTTAGTTTAAAGCAGTGTGTGATAGCAACACACATAACATTTACTAAGATGAAACAAGTCACTTTTAGTAATCGCTTAAACTAAACTAAAAAACCTCCAACTGGAGGTGTAAAACGTCCGAGAATATCTCCGGCAAATCTGCCAAAAAGCTTATTTTCGGTTGACAAATAGCTCGTTTAAAAGAGCAGTAAACACATCTTGAGTAATTGATTCTGCAAGGAGCATGAGGAACGCGGCATGAACCAGGCTAACAACGTACTCGAAAGCATATATCAGCCTGACCTAGAAATAATAAATCAGCCTGAGCTCGAGTTAGAAGAACTCTTAATAGACGATGAAGAGGACTTGCTGATCATCGATGAAGGTGACGAGGAATTTTTAGAGCCTCAGTCTGATGAGGACGACGCAAAGTCTGGAAAAGCCGCTAAATCGCGTCGTCGGACACAAAGCAAGAAAAAGCACTATACCGAAGATTCAATTCGGCTTTACTTGCAAGAAATCGGTAGAATTCGGCTGTTGCGGGCAGACGAAGAAATTGAATTGGCGCGGAAAATCGCTGATTTGCTGGAATTAGAGAGGGTGCGGGAAAAACTCTCAGAACAGTTAGATCGCGATCCTCGAGATAGTGAATGGGCAGAAGCAGTACAACTGCCACTACCAGCCTTTCGTTATCGTCTCCATGTTGGTCGCAGAGCGAAAGACAAGATGGTGCAATCTAACCTCCGTCTTGTGGTTTCAATTGCTAAGAAATACATGAATCGTGGTTTGTCGTTCCAAGACTTAATTCAGGAAGGCAGTCTCGGTTTGATTCGTGCCGCTGAAAAGTTTGACCACGAAAAAGGTTATAAATTTTCTACATACGCTACATGGTGGATTCGTCAAGCAATTACCCGCGCGATCGCAGATCAATCCCGCACAATTCGCCTTCCAGTTCATCTTTACGAAACCATATCTCGGATTAAGAAAACTACCAAGTTACTATCTCAAGAAATGGGTCGCAAACCCACTGAAGAAGAAATCGCTACTCGCATGGAAATGACCATTGAGAAGTTGCGGTTCATTGCTAAATCTGCCCAGTTGCCTATTTCATTAGAAACGCCTATTGGTAAAGAAGAAGATTCTCGATTAGGCGATTTTATTGAATCCGATGGTGAGACACCAGAAGATCAAGTTTCCAAAAATCTTCTGCGCGAAGACCTTGAAAAAGTCCTCGACAGTCTTAGTCCTCGTGAACGCGATGTCCTCAGACTACGTTACGGCTTGGATGATGGTCGGATGAAGACCCTTGAGGAAATCGGACAGATTTTTAACGTCACCCGCGAACGGATTCGTCAAATTGAAGCGAAAGCGCTACGCAAATTACGCCATCCAAATCGCAACAGCGTTCTCAAGGAATATATTCGGTAGTCATTGTCATTCATTGGTCATTAGTCATTGGTCATTAGTAAATAAACAAAGGACAAATGACAACTGACTAATTAATAAACAAATAAAAAACCTGGTAGTGAATTAGCACTCCAGGTTTTTTTATTTATAGGTCATCTATAGGTCATCTTAAATATTAAAACTTATAGGATGCCCCAAAAATGTAGGAAGCCTTGACCAGAAAAAAGCTCAACTAAAACGGCTCCTGAAAAGCCGATCATTGCCAAGCGACCGTTCCAAATTTCTGCTTGTGGAGTAAAGCCCCAGCGCCAAGCGTTGCGATCTTCAATTACAGGAGTGGTTACTTTTGTTGTACTTGCATTTGTCATGGTTGTGACTCCAAACTTTATTTTTAAGGTTTATTGCCTTATGTAAACTAATATAACAAATATTTTTATAAAAGCAACATTTTTTATACTTTTGTTGCCATAGGTTGACATAAACAGCAATAGCTATTTATACAAATTAAAACATCAGCCTTTAGTGAGATTTACTGAGGTAAAAGAAGTGTTACTCAAACTTTTAGCCTTATAAACAATATTATACTATTGAGATTATTTATCAAATAATTTATATGTATTGCCTTATATTTATAGATTTTATGATTTTAAATTAAGAAGATATTGATAAGTTAGGTCAGTACCAGACAATTTCCATTTCTTTTGAAGTTAAGACCAAACCAAGCTTCTCATAGATACGTTTACCATCCTCAGTGGCGTGAAGCCGAAGGGGTTTTGCCTCAGTTGCTCTCACAAAGTTGATAATTTCCTTTAACAGTGCCGTAGCAATTCCCTGTCCTCGCCACATCGGAATTGTATACACGTTCATAAGTAGGCTTATAAGCCTGGGAGATTGCCGTTGTAAGGGGGTCATTGAAAAAATACCAAGCTGCTAGTGGCAACAATTTGAATATCCACTTCAGCCACCCAAGCTAAGAACTCACCGGGCGGCATTTTTTCGCCAAGATATTTTCGAGTTGCTTCTGCTAGGTTTGCGGTGTCAGAATCACCTTTAATATTGCCAGCCTCCCGCAGGAGTTCGAGACGCAGTTAAATTAGCGCCTCTAAATCCTGTAGGTTGGCTTTTCGCAAGTTAAACATCACCCTGATTTACGATCGCACTTCGGCAACGGTGATAATTTTTTCATCGCGGTTGAGTTGGATGATACTCTCACCTTTAACATCTCTGCCCAATATTGGCACAGTTTCCAGAGGTAACCGCACTACCCGCTCCTTATTCGTCACTAAAGCTACCTCGCCAGATGCGATCGTCGCTATAACCATACCAGCTAAGTTGTCAGTTTTGCTGGCAAATTTCATCGATTGCGTCCCTAAATCGCCGCGATTAGCCGCTCTTAGCTGACTCGCAGGCATTCGTTTCGCATATCCTTCTTGAGTAACTAGCAGTAACTGGTCATCTTTACCGACAGTGGCACAGCCAACCATTTGCTGATTTTTTAATAAGCGAAATGCTTGTAAACCCATCGCTGCACGTCCCATGACCGGTAGTTGTTCATCATTAACTGCAAAGCGCAACAGTCGCCCACCGGAACTAGCTAAAATCAGATGATCCCCTGGTTTGGCGAACTGGGTAAATGACAATTCGTCATCGTCTTTGAGCTTCAAAATCGTGATTCCGCGTCGAGTCAAGTTAGTAAATTCTCCCAGAGACAGCCGCTTAATTCGTCCCTGTTTTGTTAAAAGAATCATCTGCTTAGTTTCAAGATTTTCCGGCAGCAAAAAGCGGCTAACCACAGCTTCTTGAGCGCCTTGAGCAGTACTACTGAGCATAGTAATCAAAGGTTTCCCTCGTGGAGAACGCCCAGTAGTTAGGGGAATTTCTCCCACATTCACAGGATAGACTTTGCCGCTAGCGCTTAGTACTAGCAAGTCTTTCTCTGCGTCAGTCAACACAGTTTGGATAATGAAGTCATTATCATGCAAACCATTTTCAACTTTTGACTTTTTCCCAGATGGTTGGGTGCGGCGCACATAACCCCGTTGGCTAAACTCTAAAATCGCTTCCTCTGCCGGTTCAGAAGATTTAAATTCTTCTTCCTCTACTCCTCTTGTTCCTTTGTCCTCTTGTATTCTTGTGTCGCTGCCGTTAGGTGCTAACTTAGTACGCCGGGGATCGCTGTACTTGCGCTTGAGCGATCGCAAATCTTTTTTCAGCACCTTTAATAATTCCCGGCGATCGTTGAGTAATCGCTCTAATAAACTAATTTGTTCACTTATCTGTTCAAATTCCTGCTGCAAATTTTGCTGTTCTAAACTAGTGAGGCGGCGCAACGGCATAGCCAAAATTGCATCCCCTTGTACCTCGCTCAAATCTAGTTGGCTACAAAGGTTGATTTTTGCCGTACTCCCATCAGGAGCTTGCCGCAAAATTTCAATTACCCGATCCAAATTAGATAGTGCTTTAAGTAAACCTTCCACCAAATGCACACGACTTTGGGCCTTCCCCAACTCGTAGTTGTAGCGACGGTTTAGTGTCTCTTCTCGGAAAGTCAAAAACTCCTGCAACAGTTGACGCAAACTTAACTGGCAGGGTTGTCCATTGACTATTGCTAGGAGAATCGCCCCAAAAGTCATTTGCAAAGCAGTTTGATGATATAAATGCTGGAGAACTTCTTGGGGATTGGTATCGCGTTTGAGTTCAATTACCACCCGCATCCCTTCGCGATCGCTCTCATCCCGAAGATCAGAAATTCCTTGCAAACGAGCTTGATTTACTAAATCCGCTACCTTCTCAATCCAGGCAGCCTTATTCACTTGATATGGCAACTCTGTAATGATAATTGCCGTCCGTCGCTTGCTTCCCCTTGTGGCTGGAATTTCCTCCAAAGTTGCGACTCCCCGCAGCAGAATCCCACCTTTACCTGTGGTATATGCTTCTCGAATTCCAGTCTCACCAATTATTTCTCCACCAGTGGGAAAGTCTGGCCCTGGAATTAACTCAAATAATTTTTCATCTGGCAAATCTGGGTTGTCGATTAAGGCAATTAACCCATCAACAACTTCCCCCAAGTTGTGGGGTGGAACATTCGTTGCCATTCCCACAGCAATACCAGAGCAGCCATTGAGCAATAGAAACGGCAACTGAGCAGGTAACACCGTTGGTTCTTGCTGGGAATTATCGAAGTTCCCGACAAATTCCACAGTTTCTTCGCCAATTTCTGTCAGCATTCCCTCATGGCTGATAGGTGCGAGGCGGGTTTCTGTGTAACGCATCGCCGCTGGAGGGTCATTATCGACGCTGCCAAAGTTACCGTGTCCTGCTAGTAAAGGATAGCGGCTAGAAAAATCTTGTACCAGCCTCACTAAGGCATCGTAAACTGATTGGTCGCCGTGGGGATGGTATTTACCCAACACATCACCCACTACACGGGCACATTTTCGATAGGGTCTATCTGGTACTAAACCGAGTTCGTGCATGGCATATAGAATGCGGCGATGCACTGGTTTTAAGCCATCACGCACGTCTGGTAGCGCTCGCCCGACAATCACGCTCATGGCATATTCTAGATAAGACCGTTGCATCTCGGTATGCAGGGCTGTTGTAATTACCTGTCCCGTAGAGAGAAGGTTTAACTGTTTTGCCATGAGTTTTTTCCCTGAAATTTAACTACACAAAAGCCGACAGAACTCAATATTGCAGCAACCACAGCATAACGGATGAAATGGGATTCCTAACAAAATATTGATAGTCATAAAAGAAAAAGCAGTAGTATCATCCTTGATGACAAGGATGTACATTGACTATTAAAAAGGAAACAGATAGCAGGTAGCTGTTTTAATGGAATGATAATTTGCTGCACACTTAATTTGTATCGACTCCATAGCCAGGATACTTGCCATGACTGCATTTTCTCATTTTTAATTTTGAATTGCCTAATCCCCTTACCTCTACCTCTATAACTAAAATTCTCATGAAAACTGTTTTAATTGTCGAAGACGATCTAATTAATGCTCGCGTTTTTTCCAAGATTTTGTCCAAACGTGGCGGCTTGGGAGTAAAACACACTGAAAATGTTGAAGAAGTAATGAAAATTGCCCAATCAGGAGAAGCCGACCTGATTTTGATGGATGTTTCTCTGTCTAGAAGTGTTTACCAAGGTAAGTCTGTTGATGGAATCAAAATTACACAAATGTTAAAATCTGACCCAAAAACAGCAAACTTACCTGTTATTTTGGTGACAGCACACGCTATGGAAGGCGATCGCGAAAACTTTCTCAAACAAAGCGGTGCTGATGGCTACATTTCTAAGCCAGTTGTTGACCATCAGCAGTTTGTTGACCAAATCATCGCACTTCTACCCACAGACGACTGTTGAGAATTGACGACTTGTTTCAGGAATACTCGCCCGCAAACGTTTTTGGGCGACTAGCTACTGTATTTATTTAGTATAGATGTACTACGAAAAGGTACTGTTAGGCAAGTGGTAATAGGAAAGTTATGAGTTATCAGTTGAAATATTTACTTTTAACTCCTAACTCTTAACTCCTATATTATTGGGTAGGTTGTTGTTCAGGGGCTGATAATGAGTTTTCTCGTTGCTGTAAGGCTGCTTGAATACGAGGTAATTCTAGGAATTTTTTCGTATCAGACAGTAGCCGATCGCCCCAGAGATTTTCTTTAAGGAAATCCAAATTAGCATAGCGCGAATCGATGCGGAGTGCGGCTTCTCCGAAGGTTAGTCCTTGTTGGCGCTCGCCTTTAGTATACAGTGCCACTGCCAAAGCCAATAAAGGTTCTGCGGCTTGTTTATCAAGGGTTACAGCAGATTGCCACCGCTTAATCGCTTCGGGGATATTACCCTGTTCGTAGTTGATTAAGCCAATATTGTTGAGGGCTGGCCAGAATTTTTTATCTTGAGAGACTGCTGTGTTGTACTGCGTAATTGCATCTGGCAATCGGCCCAGCATAAAGTAAGCATTACCCAAATTAAACAACCCTTCTGGATCGTTGGGTTTTAACTTCAAACCATCTTGGTAATTGACAAGAGCTGCTTGGTAATTTTTTTGCTGAAAATTAGCTGAACCCATAGCAAACAAAATATCACCATTTTTGGGGTTGATAGATTGCGCTTTTTTCAGGCTAGCGATCGCCGCGTCAAACTCTTTAGTTTGCAGTTGCAATCCACCTAAGAGCAACCACACCTTATCATTCTTCGGAGCCAGTTGACTAGCCAGCCGCGCTCGTGGCAAAGCTAATTCAACCTGTTGAAACTGAGCTAGTTGAGCCGCCTCTTGTGCCAAGCTCAACCCCTGCTTCTCTAACTTTGTTGCATCTAATTGCAGTGTGTGGGGTATTAATGCCTGCGCGTTAGCGGCTTTTGGCATACTCCACAAACTACAGGCCATTAGAAAAGAAATCAAACGAACATATTTAGGCACAATACCGCCTTTAAGCCACTAATCAAAGAATCTTTCAGCTAGCTTAAACGATCTCCGCTATTGACGGCAGTAAAATCTTACAAAGAAAGGCAGGAGGCAGGAAGAAAGAAGTAAGCTGTTAAGCATTTACTTTGCACATTGAGATCGCAGGGGGGCAGGGGGCAGGGAGCAGGGGAGAGGGTTTGCAGCTTTTATCACCATAAAAATGATGCAATTTAAATGACGATTAGCTTATTAACAGAAACCTTAATTCCCGTTGTCCTCTCAGTCCCCATTAAAAACTGATGACTTTGGTCATACATCAGTCTGAAATTACTAGTGACTTTGGTCATACATAGACTGGAATTTTTTGATCAATAATTATAATGTATGAATTTATACGATGAGGTAAATATTATCAAAACAAAGGCAACTGTCTAAGATTGCTAAATGCAAACCTCAGCAGAATAGAACTTTAATGCTAGTAAGGAGTTAATTCCGTGTTGAAACCAAACCGTGTATCGATAGCTTTAGCTGTTGCTGCGCTGATTGTTGTTCCCACTCTTTTGGCTGCACCTGCAATTGCACAGACGAAAGTCTACGTTGTTGGCGATCGCAATAAAACACTAAAAACTCAAAATAATTGTCAGTATAGGGCTACCACGCTATAGTTTTAGGCGTGAAAAATTAGCTTGGTAAGCATTCTTTTTAAATAAAATAAATATGAAAATCGATACATCCAAGCCCGTAGATTCACCACTTTTGGTTCCAGAGGTAAAGAAAAAAAAGAGCAGACGTAATTGGCTGTCTTGGTTAATTGCTTTTTGTCTCTTGGGTGGAATTGGCTATGCAGTTTACTATCAAGTAGCTGTTGTTTCCCGGCAAGAAGCCAGCCGTCGAGTGCTGACAAGACCTGTACAAAGGCAGAGTTTAACAATCACAGTTTCAGCCAACGGAACAGTCAAGCCTGAGCGGTCAATTAACCTCAGCCCTAAAAATTCAGGCATCTTGAAAACACTGCTGGCCAAGGAAGGGGATATTGTCAAACAAGGGCAGATTGTCGCTTATATGGATGATTCCAACCTGCGGGGGCAACTCACCTCTGCTCAAGGACAATTGGCACAAGCCGAGGCAAATTTGCAAAAAGCGATCGCAGGTAATCGCCCTCAAGATATTGCTCAAGCACAAGGAGCATTAGACGAAGCCCAGGCGAATTTGCAAAAGGTAGAAGCAGGCAATCGCTCTCAAGAGATTGCCCAAGCACAGGCACGCTTGCAAAGCGCTCAAGCCGCCCTTCGCCAAGCAGAAGATGATTTTGTCCGTAATCAACAACTTTACAATGCAGGCGGTATTTCCCTTCAGACTCTTAACCAAATCCGTGCCACTCGTGACAGCGCTCAAGCTAGTGTAAATGAAGCACAGCAAGCACTAGGGTTGCAAAAAGCTGGGTCACGTCCAGAAGACATCGAACAAGCACAAGCTGTCGTGAAGCAGAGACAACAAGCTTTGGCACTTGTGAAAGCCGGAACGCGCCAAGAAGATATTGACGCAGCCCGCGCCCAGGTAACATCTGCTCGTGGTTCGCTGCAAAACATCCAAGCCCAAATCAATGACACGGTAATTCGCGCCCCTTTTGATGGGGTGGTGACAAAGAAGTTTGCTGATCCCGGCGCTTTTGTGACACCCACAACTGCTAGTAGTGAAGTAGCTTCCTCTTCTTCTTCTTCAATCTTGTCTCTAGCTTCAACAAATGAAGTTGTCGCAAGTTTAGCGGAAACAAATATTTCCAAAATCCGCCTTGGTCAAAAAGTCTCAATTCAAGCAGATGCCTACCCAGGAAAAACCTTTGAAGGTAAAGTTAGTCAAATTGCTGCCCAAGCAATAGTAGAGCAAAATGTTACCAGTTTTGAAGTGAGAGTATCACTTTCAGATCCTCAAAGGCTACTGCGATCTGGAATGAATGTAGAAGTAGATTTTCAAGTCGGTCAAGTTGAAAATGTTCTAGTAGTGCCAACTGCCTCAGTAGTGCGCCAAGACAATGCCACAGGTGTGTTTGTGGCTGGAGCAAGTAATAAACCTGTGTTTACTCGCATCGAGACTGGCGTTACCGTGAATAACTTCACCGAAGTTAAGTCTGGATTGACAGGAAACGAGCGAGTATTACTGAGTTTTCCACCAGGATCACGTCCGCAATCAACACCACGAGGAGGAGTTTTTCCTGGTCTAGGAGGAGGAGGAAGAGGAACTGGTGGGGGCGGAAATCGTTCAGGCGGTGGTTCCCCTTAAGGAAGAAATGAGTTTTAAATGAAACCTTATGTTTAAGATATTTAAGGGCTTTTACAAAGCTAAGAAGACCCGCACAGTACCGTTGCTGGAAATCTTGACAATGGCGGCAGAGACTCTGTGGAGTAACAAATTACGCACAGGTTTAACTATGTTGAGCGTAATTATTGGAATTTCCTCAGTTATTGCCATTACTTCTGTCGGTCAGGGAGTGCAAAAGGGGGTTGAGCAACAGATACAAGCGTTGGGTACAGATGTGATCCAAATCTTGGCGGGTGCTGCAAGAAGCGGGAATGTCAGACAAGGAGTAGGTTCTAGCAGCACTTTGACCTGGGAAGATGCAAAGGCGATCGCTACACAAGCACCATCAGCACAGATGGTTTCTGCTTATCTCCAACGGACTGCCCAAGTTGTATATGCAGGACAGAATACCTCAACAACCATTTATGGCACAGATTTGAATTACCCAGAAGTGAGAAATACCCGCCCTCAACAAGGAAGGTATTTTACTCAGGAAGAATTAGATACTGCCGCACAGCTGGCCATTCTTGGCCCTACAGTCCAAAGCACACTCTTCGGACAGGGTGTAAACCCTATCGGCGAGAGAATTCGTATTCAGGGAGAAGCTTACGAAGTTATTGGGGTGATGGAACCTAAAGGTTCTCAAGGGCCGATGGATCGAGATGACCAGATTTTCATTCCTCTAACTAGTATGTCCAAAAGGCTAGTTGGTAACAATGCCCTGGTAGGCGTTTCTGTAAATGGAATTTTAGTTAAAGGTGCTAATCAAGAGGAGTTAGAAGCCGCTCAGTTTCAAGTCACCAATCTCTTACGGCTACGTCACAACATTTATCCGCCACAAGCTGATGATTTTCGGCTGACCAATCAAGCCGATATTATTAGTACCTTCACTAATGTTGTGGGTTTATTTACAGTCATGGTAGTAGCGATCGCTGGCATTTCGTTAGTGGTTGGCGGAATTGGTATTGCCAATATTATGCTGGTTTCTGTGGTCGAGCGGACGCGAGAAATCGGGATTCGCAAAGCCGTAGGAGCCACCAATTCTGCAATACTGAATCAATTTTTAGCTGAAGCGATCGTGATTTCCATTGCTGGTGGAGGTATTGGGATGGCATCTGGCGTTTTATTAGCCTTTATAGCTGCAAACATTTTCAAATTTCCCTTTGTCATTTCTTTCTTATCGATCATTGCTGGCTTTGGACTCTCGTTAACCGTTGGCTTAATCGCTGGGGTGGTTCCAGCGCGGAATGCCGCCAAATTAGATCCAATCACCGCTTTGAGAAGCGACTAAATAATTCGTAATTCGTAACTTTTATGCCAACCATGATTTGGATGGAATCTATTACCAAAACCTATTACTTGGGAGAGGTTAGTGTTCCAATCCTTAAGGGAATTGAACTTTCCATCGAGGAAGGGGAATATGTGTCGATTATGGGTGCGTCAGGTTCGGGTAAATCCACGCTCATGAATATTTTGGGATGTCTGGATCGTCCTACAACTGGAGACTATATTTTTGAAGGCAGAAACCTGACAACTTTTGATGATGATGAATTAGCCTATATCCGCAACCAAAGAATAGGTTTTGTTTTCCAACAATTTAACCTATTGGCACGGGCAACAGCGCTGGAAAACGTTATGTTGCCAATGGTTTACGCTAACTTACCGAAACCAAAACGCCGTGAAAGGGCATTAGAAGCTCTAGAAAAAGTAGGGCTAGAGGCACGCATATCTAACCGTCCTAGTCAACTTTCTGGGGGACAACAACAACGAGTAGCGATCGCTCGTGCTTTGGTCAACCGACCTGCATTAGTCTTGGCAGATGAGCCAACAGGAGCTTTAGATACTGAAACTTCCCATGAGGTGATGAGTTTGCTGACAGAACTTAATGACCAGGGTATCACAATTGTGATTGTCACTCATGAGCCAGATATCGCTGCTCAAACCAAAAGGATTATTCGAGTTCAGGATGGTTTGATTGTCGGCTAATTTGTTAATATCAACCTTTAGAGGGAGAATTTAAGACTTAAATCTCTGTAGTCAATCAGGATGAAAACTTTTGATTGTATCCTCAAAGAAACCTAATTAATGACTACATCTAGATTATGAATTTCAGCTTATTCTTCGTACATTTTACCTGGATTAGCGTAGTGAGCGCTATTCTGTTTCCAATAGCAAGTGCAGCGAATCCCCCAGCACCGCAGAATTCCTCAAGCACTGTAAAGGTTCAGGGTAACCTCAACCCCAATCCCAATCCTCTCCAATTGCCTACCAAACCAGAGGAAGTAAAGGTTCAGGGAACTGTGCCAATCAGTTTGGCACAAGCTTTGGAACTAGCAAAACGTAACAATCAAGACTTACAAGTAGCCATATTAGAGCTAGAACGCAGTCGCTCGGCGCTACGTGAGTCTCAAGCCGCCTTGCTTCCTAATGTTAATATTGACAGCAGTTTGACTAATCGTGGTAATGGTTTTACTAACAGTTCATCTCAAGCTAGCACCTCTTTTAATGGTTCAGCACAACTGAATTATGACCTCTATACTTCCGGGAACCGACAAGCTAATATCCAAGCGACCGAGGAACAGCTACGGATAGATCAATTAGATGTTGAGAATGCATCTCAGGAAATCGAACTGAATGTCACGACTGAATATTACGATTTGCAACAAGCAGATGAACAAGCACGAATTAATCGGTCTGCTGTGGAGAATGCCCAGGCTAGTTTGCGAGATACTCAAGCCAGAGAGCAGGCTGGAGTAGGTACGCGGTTCGATGTGTTGCAAGCTCAGGTGAATTTAGCAAACGCCCAACAAGAACTGACTGATTCTCTTTCGGAGCAACGAATTGCCCGTCGTCGGTTAGCAACTCGGTTAAGTTTGGCACAGTCGGTTAATATCACTGCGGCAGATCCGGTACAATTAGCCGGTCTTTGGCAACCAACACTAGAAGAAACTATTGTCCGAGCCTTTCAAAATCGTCCAGAACTGCAACAGCAATTAGCACAACGTAACATTGGTGAGCAACGGCGGCGACAAGCACTTTCACAGCTAGGGCCGCAAATTAGTTTGACAGGTAACTACAATCTGCAAGATCAGTTCGATGATGGCATTGGCATTACTGATGGCTATTCATTAGGACTCGACGGAAATTTAACTTTGTTTGATGGAGGAGCGGCAAGAGCAAGGGCGGCTCAGTCGAGAGCTAATATTGCGATCGCAGAGACTCAATTTGGTAGCCAGCGTGACCTAATTCGCTTTGATGTAGAACAGTACTACTCTCAATTGCAATCCAATTTAAATAATGTGCAGACTTCTAGTGTGGCTTTAAATCAAGCTAGCGAAGCTCTGAAGTTAGCAAGGCTGAGGTTCCAAGCTGGTGTGGGTACTCAAACAGAGGTGATTGATGCTGAAAATGACCTGACAAGAGCAGAAGGTAATCGAGTTACAGCTATTTTGAATTACAATCGCGCTCTAGCTAATTTGCAAAGAGCAGCCACTTCCAGGGCTTCGCGCTGATGTCAAATCATTAAATAAATTCTGCTAGTCGTTTTTGGGTAGAAGCTGGGTGGCATCCGCCGTAATTTCATCTTTATCAAGAATAAGATGAATAGGTAAAACTTAGATTTGATTAAACTACAAAAAAGGATGAGTTATAACTACAAGCTTAAAATTTTACCTTTTATAGTAATTTTCTTGTTAATAGTAGAATGCTTGCTAGTTTACCCAACTTCTATAGTAAGAGCAGATTCTTTATCGGTTCCAGTTTACGAACAGCGGATTATCCATAGTCCAGATGGGATCGGCAAATATTACATGGGCCGAGAAATTGCCAAAGTTATGGGATACACAGGCGCTGGGTGGCTAGAACGTCCAAGCCGAGAGGGAGAGGAACAGCCAAGTAAAATAGTCAGCCTCCTCAATCTGAAACCTAACGATGTAGTGGCCGATATTGGCGCTGGTACAGGTTACTTAAGCTTTCGCATCGCGCCGCTATTAACAGCAGGTAAAGTGCTGGCTGTAGATGTTCAACCAGAAATGTTGGAAATCATTGAGTTATTCAAAAAAGAGAAAAATATCATTAATGTTGAGCCTGTTTTAGCAACCCTTAGTGAGCCAAACTTAGCATCTGAAAGTATCGATTTGGCGTTGATGGTAGATGCTTATCATGAACTTGAGTATCCCCAAGAAGTGATGCAAGGGATTGTGAAAGCTCTTAAACCAAGTGGTCGGGTGGTGCTGGTTGAATATCGGGGCGAAAATCCTTTTATTATGATTAAAGGTCTGCACAAGATGAATCAAAACCAAGTCCGCAAAGAAATGCAAGCGGTTGGTTTGGTTTGGCGTGAAACTAAAAACTTGTTACCTCAACAGCATTTAATGGTGTTTGAGAAACCCAATACTAATTCGTAATTAAGGTGTCAAGTCATAATAAAGTAAGACTCCTTGCCAGAGCAGAAAATCATGGTCAATTTATCACTCAAACAGCGAATTCCTCCTTTAGAGAATGGCGATCGCCTCACTCGCTACGAATTTGAGCGCCGCTATCAAGCAATGCCCCGTCATCAAAAGGCAGAATTAATTGAAGGAGTTGTATACTTGGCATCCCCATTACGCTTTGAAAGTCATGCTGAACCACATGGTCATCTAATAGGTTGGTTGTGGACTTACCAAATTGCCACTCCTGGTGTGAGATTGGGAATTGAGCCAACAGTCCGCTTAGATCGAGACAATGAACCGCAACCAGATGGAGTGTTATTAATCACACCAACATCTCAAGGACAATCTCGTTTGAGTGATGATGATTACATTGAAGGTGCGCCAGAACTCGTAATAGAGATAGCAGCTAGCAGTGTTGCTATTGATTTACATGACAAGAAAAAAATCTATGGTCGTAATGGGGTTAAAGAATATATTGTTTGGCAAATATTTGAAAATAAATTAGATTGGTTTCGCCTGCAACAAGGAGAATATGTCTCTTTAGAAGTGGACGCAGATGGAATTATCAAAAGTCAAGTATTTCCTGGCTTGTGGTTGCCAATGTCAGATTTACTTGCAGGCAATATGCAACAAGTATTGGCTGTGTTGCAGTTGGGATTAAATTCGCCAGAACATCAAATATTTGTGCAGCAGTTGTCTGGAGAACAAGGATAGTAAAATTAATTCGTAATTACTCGATAGAAGACAGGTGGTTACTCTGCATCATTAATTACGAATTATTTGGTTACAGCACTTTTCTGGTATCACTCTATTTTTTGGGGAATGAGACTGGCGCTTTTGGTTGCACTATCCCAAACAATCCAGCTAATAGAATTATCTAAATCATCGGGGCTATTTGAAACTTTAAAATATAGCTTTTCTTCACGTTTCCTTTCAATGGCAAAGTCGGCATTTTGAGCATAAACGACTATAAAACCTTTGTCTCGCAAACAATACATCGCCCAGGCTTTCAATGATTGCTTGTATGGTTCGTGTGGAATTGGCGGTTTTTTGATTGTGTCTTCAATTAGTTTAAATATTTGCGTGATTTTCGCAGTCATAGTAGATACTTTTTTTATTACCTTTAGTTAACTAGCTTCTGGATCGCAACGAATTTCAATCATAAAGCCATCTGGATCATAAAAATACACGCCTCTACCAGTAGGACGAGTGACTGGGCCATGTGCGATCGCTATTTTATTTTCTCTGATCACTGTCACCGCTTGCTCAAATAACTGCGGGTCGATATCAAAAGCCAGATGGTATGCTCTGGTGAATGTCTTCTCTGGATTGGGATCTGGTGGTGATAATTCTGGTTCCCCAAATAAATCGAGTATCGTTCCATCCGGGGTGATGAAGTTGGCTACTTTCCCAGATGCGACAAGTTCCGTCAAGGTTGCGGGTACTTCGTCGCCTGTGAGTTCGTGCAAACCCAAGATTGTGCCATAAAAGTAGCGGGAAGCTTGCATATCCTGGACGTTGAGGGCTATGTGATGCACTTTACGCAGATTTCCTGGCGCAAGGACACTATTCGCGGATTGGGTGCTAGATAGCATAATAAAAAAAATTTCCCTACAGAGATAGAAGCTCGGCTTTTTTCTTAAAGTCTATTATGAATAATAAACACTTAGCATGGCTTTTGATTATTCTTTAGACTTTAAAAATATTGATTTTCGCCAACATCCTGAACTATATCGCGTTGGAAAAGGCGAGCAGGGTGTACTTTTGGTAGAACCATACAAATCAGAAATTCTTCCTTACTGGCGGTTCAAAACTCCTGAGATTGCTAGAGAGTCGAGTGAGAAAATTTACGAGATTTTTCTTAATTATTTAAAGAAAGATGATTTTGTCGGCGCAGATATGGCACGTAAATTTATCCAAATGGGCTATACTCGCTCTCGTCGTTATGCTAATCATAAAAGCGGCAGGAAGTATAAACCAAATTCGGAAGATTCAGGTTCTAAAAAAGAGATTCTTCCCTATGAAGTAGACCCAGTTAAAGCAGAATCAGCAGCTATATTTAAAGCTAAGTGGGTAGAAGCAAAGACAAATGAGAAATATCAAGAGCTTTTAGCCAAGCATAAACAGATGTATGAAGTAGATTAATAACCTTCATAGGTGCGTTAGGAATGTAAAGCACCTTCCATGTTTTTACTGCGTTATAGCGTTTCTCGCTTACGTAAGGTGCCCCTACATCTTGCGATATAATTTTGTACCGCATCTGAATGGGAACCGCTCTATGCTGTCGCTAACATACTCTACCAAACAGCCAACGAGTCTTTGATACTCGCAAACGAGTCTTTTATACTCGGCGACAAGTCTTTTATACTCGGCGACGAGTCTTTTATACTCGGCGATGAGTCTTTTACACTCGCCAACGAGTCTTTGATACTCGGCGACGAGTCTTTTACACTCGTGAATGAGTCTTTTATACTCGCCAACGAGTCTTTTATACTCGGCGACGAGTCTAGAGGACTGATTGCAGAAACTTTTTACATTGTCGCCGATTAATTTAAGAGTAACGCGATCGTCGCATCTCCCTTATCTTCATTGAATCTCTTCTCTGGGAAAGCCGACAAAAATCATACTGTGTAGCAATAGCTGTAGCTTAGGAGCATGGCTGACAGCACTAGTACACCACGGCGTAAATAGAGCAACCATTTAAAATCTCTAAAGAGTTTATTCCATAAAACTTTTGACTTTTGACTTCCGCCTTGCGCTACTAGTTTCCACAGTAACCTTCACCGTATTATCCCGAATTACTGAAATTATCGCCGATATTCGTCGCCGCAATCGCCGATTAGCTGGTACAAATCGCGTGACTGGCGAGATACTGCACTGATGCGATCGCGATCGTCTGCATCTAAACTAAAACTAAATACTTTGGCGTTATCTTCTATATGTTCAGATACGCCAAGTCTGGCACCAACTATTACACCTCCCACAGTTGGCTGATCTAAAATGTAACGCACTGCTACGTTAGAAATGCTGACCCCATGCTTATTAGCAATTTCCTTCAGGATAGCCAGCAACTCTTGAAATAATTGCCAACCACCCCAAGCATCGATCATATTTTTATATTTTTTCAAACTAGCAGTGGATAAATCAAATCCTCGTGGTTCAGGTTTGCCCAAATAGTTTTCTGATAACAAACCGCCGCACAATGTACCGTAAGTAAAAAGCTTTATGTCATGCTGTTGACAAAACTCTACCATATTAACTTCGGGGCGGCGGTCAACCAGAGAAAATTGTACTTGGTTAGAAACAATTTTGATGCCTGCTTCGGTAATAATCTTCAGGTTTTCTGTGTCAAAATTAGTTAAACCTAGATGCTTAATTTTTCCCTCAGTCTGAAGCTCTGCCATATATTTGAGAGCATCCAGGTAATTTTTATCCTGATATTCCCACCAATGGAATTGCATCAAATCCAACGATTCCACATTCATCCTTCTCAGGGAAATATCAATATTTTCCTCAACCAGTTTCTTGGTCATTTTCCCTGGACGAGGAACCCATTTTGTAAAGGCTTGTACCTGAGATAAAGCATCTTTACCACGAGTATCAATTAGTTGACAGCGAAACTCACCAATAAAGTCTTCAGCCGGGCCATAATGGTCTGCTAAATCCCAAGTGGTAAAGCCTGCATCTAAATATTTGAACATAGTCTCGATGGCAGCTTGGGGATTTATCCGTCCGTGCGCGCCAGAGACTTGCCACATCCCATTTAATATGCGGCAGATGTTCAAATCGGGAGTAAATTGGAGACGGCTAGCTGCGGGTAAGTTCATTTTCAAATTTAGGAGTTAGAAGTGAGAAGAGTTAATAATTAGTGAGTTTACAAGCTGATTTTTACAGCCTTTTTAAGGTTTCTACTTTATTATGAATGATTTAAGGCTGCTAGAGCTAATAACTGCTAAAGTTTTAACTTCTACCTCTTAATTCCCAACTCCTAACTTTTTAACGCCAGTCTTTTCCAGCTTCTTCGAGAACGTAAGCAGCAACATCTTGGATTTGCTGTTCAGTGAGGCGTTCTTTGTAGGCTGACATATTATTTTTACCATTGGTAACTATAGATGTAACCGCCTCTATTGAATCCATACCATATTTTTTCAGCGCTGGCTTTTTGAGATTTTTACCTCGTCTAATTATGTTGCTGCCGTTGATATGACAACCAGCACAATGAACACTAAATATTTGTTCACCGTTAACTGTGTCTGCTGCACTAGCAGGTAAATTAAAAGTGCTTATGAATAACAAAAACGTTATTAACACTAATGTGAGTAATTTTTTCAATTAACTTCTCCCGATTTTGACATACTGGTTGCAAACATAAGTATTAAAACCAATGCTATAGGGATTCAAAGTAAGTTGTAAATCCAGAAAAATTTGCACAATCTTCTTGAAAAGCTTCTGCATCATTAACATCCTCAATCTTATAGGACATAATGCGTGTGCCATCTGACTTTTTTTTGGAACTAATCAATTCTCCTTGATACTTTTCTGCGATCGCTTTAAATTCAGTACCATAGAGTTTCCAGGCATCGTCCGTACAAGTAATATTTACTTGCCACATATTTTTATCTCAATTACTAGTAATAAATTTTAATCATCTCACGAATTGGTAACATACTACACATCACCTCCTAAAGGTTATTATTTTCTATCTAAAGGAAGTGCCGAGCCTTCTGAGACTACGCAATAATATGGTTATGGGAATATGTCTACAAAATTTTATCCAAAATAGTTAAACCCTAAGAGTTGAAAATGCCTAACAATATCAAACAACAAATTCAAGCAGACTTACAACAAGCTAAAGAAACTGGACAGTTAAGAACTGAACGGATTCGAGAAATTGTGAAATCCGCAGTTTCTCAAGTAGCTTCTGAGTTTAAACAAGGTTCAAGTGAAGTTCGTAGTCTTGTTAAAGATGCTGTTTCTGCTGTAATTGAAAACTTCCAAGAAAAAGGTAGTGACCTCAAAGATGAAGTAACAGCTTCTATTGAAGGAGCACTGGAAGGGATTAATAGCAGAAGACACGAAAGCATTGCTCAAACTCAGACAGATATAAAGAGGCTACAGGCTCAACTAGATGGTGAAGAAGAACAACTCCAGCAAGAGGTTGATGTAATTTTGGCAGAAATTGAAGAAACGGGTAAGGAAAAACCTGCTAGTACTAAAACTGCAATTGATTCTGCTATCAATGCCCTTAAAGATAGTGAAGAAGCAGGATTATTAAAGAAACGTTACGCCCAACTGCAAGCGCAGTTAGCGATTGTGCGAGCTAACTTAGCTGCACGCTATGGCGGACGTAATATGGAGGTTCAAGATTATCTAGACGAGGCTAAACACTGGTATGACAAAGCTCGTCCGCAAGCAGAATCTATGGCTGTACAGGTAGAAGAAAAGCGATCGCAGCTAGAAGATAAACTGGGTGAAGCTGGTACATCTCTAGCAAGAAAAGAACACCAAATCAAACAAACGTTGAGAGAGTTACTCTTAACAGCGGCTGACTTATTCAAAGATAAGGAACCTGCTAATAAAGAGCGGGATACTATTCATAAATAGACTAGACTGCTTTTTCACAAAACTTAGATACATATAAAATTTTCGTAGGGGTACAGCATTGCTGTGCCCCTAAAACGTATATTTATAATTATTAAAGACTCAGTTTTCGTAGGGTGCGTTAGCCTTTGGTATAACCCACTGCTTAATAAGCTAGAAAATATCTAAATTAACTCCGATAAATAATTGAATATTTTTACTTGGAAGTCCTTAAGGTGACTGGTAAAATATCTTTTTTTCTCTGCGCCTTCCGCGCCTCTGCGGTGTAAAAGTTTAACCACGAAGCTATAAGAAACACAGAGTTAAGAGGTTAAAGAGTAGTTTATTGAGCAAAACTTTTATCCACCTTGAAAGTGCTAGTCCTAAATTGAATTAAATAAAGCTCTTGTGGGGTAGACATATTTACCCGCTAATTATGCAAGTTAAATTTATAACATATAATTCTGCTAAAAACTGAAATGGTGCGTTAGGCTTTAAGCCTAACGCACCATACTTAAGATTCGCTAAAATTTATCTAGCGTATTAGTAAATATTTCCTTCTCTATTCAGTTGTTCATCATGCTTGGCAATCACCCAAATTGCATGAATACTACCTGGTAGCCAACCTAGAACTGTGAGCAAGATGTTAATAAATAGAGTTGGGCCAACTCCAACTGTTAGGAAAACGCCTAAAGGAGGCACTAACAAACCTAGAAGAAAACGAACTAATTTCATGATTGTGCTGTATTTTTGTGATTTTCTTTAATTACATTCTGGTAAAGATACCGAATTAGGAAATCTACCTAATGAATTATCTTAATTCGGAGATTTTATATAGAGTAGAAACAGAATATAATTAATATTTCTACTCCTATGGAGAGTTATCTAGAAGGTAACTGATCTTGGCTTTTAATATCACCACTGCCAGTTAAAAGGTTTCTTTCAACAAAGTAGTTGTTAATTAAGGTGTTAGCAAAGGTAAGAATCACTGGCCCAAGAAGGAAACCAATAATCCCGCGAACTGCGAACCCAGGAACTAATACTGCTGCTAACCAGAAACACAAACCGTTGACGACGAGCGAAAATGCTCCAAACGATAGAAAGTTAAGTGGTAAAGAAAGAGTAGATAGAATTGGTTTAACTGAACCATTAATTAGACCAATTACTAAAGCAGCAATCATAGCTGCGGGAAAATTAGCAATATTAACGCCTGGAACAACTAAATCAACAATCAACAGGCTCAAAGCTGTAGCTAGGGCGGTTAATAATGGTGTTAACATTTTTTCTTACCTAATCACTAAAGATTTTTTGTAACTTCTTATCTCATCTTTAACTATGTGCTAGGTTTTAACCTCTCTTGCAAGATAGAATTTCCTTCTATCGTTAGGCCGATCATTGAGAAAACAATAACAGATTTTGTATGGATGCAATATATTGTATGGGCGCATAGCTATGCGCCCATACTCTGTTTGACAAATTGCAAAACTTACAAGTGCCGTGAACCCTTCTTTTTAAAGGTGCATTAAACAAATTTAACGCACCACTACGAATTTAAAATTAATATCATGTTCGCCAAATTACCCATAAAAAAATAACCCCACCCCAGCCTATCTCGAAAAGCGGGGCAGGGAGACAAAGCACAGGTTTGGCGGGGAGGGGTTCTTCGGGTTTAATAAGCAATCAAGCAAATATGAGATCACTCAGATTTCCCAGACTCAGGCTGATAGTAAAGAGCCGATTTATACAAGATTTGTTCTTGATGGGTTTCTAAAGTGCAATTAGACGAGGGGTAAGTTACACAAGTAACAACATAACCAGCCTGTACTTCATTTGGGCGTAAAAATTTTTGCTCACTTTGATCAACTTCACCGCTAATGAGTTTGGCGACACAAGCAGAACATTCGCCTTGTTTACACCCAGATGGTAGGCGGATACGAGCATCTTCCGCTATATCCAGAATATATTGATCATCTGGTACTGGAATGGTACGATCTAATCCAAGTGTAGGATTGATTAATCGAACTTGATAAACTGCCATTTCCTGTTTTTAATTATTGTTTAACTGCTTTCATCGACAAACTAATCCGCTTGAGTTTTTCGTTGATTTCTAACACTTGCACTTTGACAACTTGTCCGACTTTGACAACTTTTTTGGGATCGTCTACAAATCTATCAGCAAGTTGAGATATATGCACCAAGCCATCTTGATGTACGCCAATATCAACGAAAGCGCCGAAGTTGGCAACATTTGTGACCATTCCCTCTAGTTCCATTCCCACCTTTAAGTCCCTGATTTCCTTAATTCCTTCTCTGAAGGTGGCATACTTAAATTCTGCACGCGGATCTCTACCTGGTTTTTCTAGTTCGCTGAGGATGTCGCGCAGTGTGGGTTCGCCGACGCTATCGGTAACATATTTCTTCAGATTGGTCTTTTTAAGTTTTTCAGCAATTTGTGTCACCTGATTTAATGGCACATTTAAATCAGATGCGATCGCTTCTACTACAGAATAACTTTCTGGATGCACTGCTGTATTATCCAATGGGTTATCACCGCCGCGAATCCGCAGAAAACCCGCCGCTTGTTCAAAAGCCTTTGGCCCCAGCTTCGGAACTTTCAAAAGTTGTCGGCGATTTTTAAAGGCTCCATTCTGGTTACGATAGGCAACAACGTTATTGGCAACTGTTGCCGTAATCCCAGAGACAGAAGTCAGAAGTTCTTTGGAGGCCATGTTTAAGTCTACGCCGACGTAGTTAACGCAGCTTTCTACTGTCTCATCCAATTTCTTTTTCAGCAACTTTTGATCGACATCGTGCTGATATTGTCCCACACCAATAGATTTAGGATCGATTTTCACCAGTTCCGCCAGAGGGTCTTGCAAACGGCGGCCGATGCTAATTGCACCGCGCACGGTAATATCTAAATCGGGAAACTCTTCTAGCGCTACAATACTAGCAGAATATATAGATGCGCCAGATTCATTTACCATCACCTTAACTGGTTTGCGTTCTATGGTTTCCAATACTTGTGTGACAAACTCCTCTGTCTCGCGGGACGCTGTACCGTTACCAATGGCAATTAACTCAATCTTGTACTTTTCAATCAGATTTTTGACAGTTTGTGCAGCTTTAGCGCGTTGTTCAGTCGCTTGGTGAGGAAAAACCGCTTGGTATTCCAAAAATTTCCCCGTTTGGTCGAGGACAGCAACTTTACACCCAGTTCTAAATCCAGGGTCTATCGCCAGCGTTGGTTTCATCCCTGCTGGTGCAGACAGCAGCAACTCTCGCAGATTAGTTTCAAATGTCTTGATTGATTCTATGTCTGCATAGACTTTAATCTCAGAAATTACCTCTCCCATTAGAGAGACTTTCATCAAACGATTAAATGCATCCTTCAACATCGCCTGATAAAAATCCCGAATTATCCGTACTTTGGTTTTAATTTCTTTCGACTCAAGATAGTAAAGTACTGTATCCTCATCAAAAGCAATTTCAAAGCTTAATACTTTCTCCGTTTCACCTCGACACAACGCCAGCATATTGTGTGGTGCAATATTTTTTACCTTAATTTGATAGTTACGGTACATCTCAAATTTGGTTGTACCTTCGGGATAATCATCTTTGATGCGGGAAACAAATACCCCTTCTTCGAGAAGATAATCGCGGATATATGATCGTAATTCAGCTTTTTCAGCCACTTCTTCCGCTAAGATATCAGCAGCACCCTTGAGCGCTTCTTCTGCTGTTTTTACTCCCTTGGCTTCAGAAATATACTTAGCCGCTTCTGCTTCTAAGGAAATTGTTGTAGTAGTATTTTTTACATTTAATGATTTGATTAATTCCGCCAGTGGTTCGAGTCCTTTTTCTCTGGCGATAGTGGCACGGGTGCGTCGTTTTGGTCGATAGGGTAGATATAAATCCTCAAGTTCGGTTTTTTGTAGACAGGATGAGATTTTGGCTTTAAGCTCATCTGTGAGTTTACCTTGTTCTGCGATCGCATTTAAAATTACAGATTTTCGTTCTTCCAGTTCTGTTAAATAAGTATATCGATCAGCCAGTTCACGTAGCTGCACTTCATTCATCTCATCAGTGCGCTCTTTACGGTAACGTGCAATAAAGGGAATCGTTGCACCCTCCGCCAAAAGTTCCAGCGCATTTTGCACCTGATGGGGTTTGAGATTTATTTCAGTTGCCAGTAGTTGAGGAATGTTCAGCATTAGGTGTCTAAAATGAAAAAATGAAAATGCTACTTTTAAAGGTAATATGCTAGATGCTTATCCTGGCGCAAGACCAAAATGCTAATTTACCAGATGATTGCTCACAAGAGCGCAATTGGTAAAATAGACAAAATCCACTCAATCCGCATGGGTAAACAAGAGTTTATATAGCATAGCGCAGCTATACTGAGTTGAGGCGACAGAACGAGCATCACCAAAAAGTGTGTATCCTACTCTTAAAGCTTGCTACGTGCAACATCGATCACAGAAAAAGAAATTATTTGCCAAGCTTTTGAGTGCTTTTTCTCTCGTAATCATTACAGCGTTTCTAAATCAGATGAGGTACATCCTCAAAGTTAAAATGCTTAATATTTCAGGTATAGCCATACCTAACTAGTATAAAAGCGCAATATTTCAATAGGTATAAGTTACAGCGTTTCGTAATCTTGACTTTCTATAATATTTATTTCGCTTGGCTGTTGTCGCTAAAACCTTATTGGATGTAAAATTAACCACACTTCCAAAAACTATTTCAATTTGTTTTACAAGCATAACAACTTTTAGTTAAGAAATTTGTACAATGCCTTTGTTTTTTTTGATACCACTGTGTACTGCTTTAGCCATTGGCTACTTCTTTAAAAAGAGTAGTGATGAAATTGCATATATTGCAAGTGTATTTGCAGTTATTAGCTTTATTTTCAGTTTAGTATTAGCACCCTGGCAGATTCAGTTTGGATTGCTAATTGTTGTCTTAATGATTACTAATAGACTTTTGCAGGAAAATGAGTCCAAACAAACTGAAGCTACTAGAAAAAAAACTAGAGAGATTAAATAATTTCAACTACTACGAACTAATTTTTTCTCAACTTTAAACTGCTGAAAATGATATAGGAATCTGTTTTGATTTCTAAGGTGATTTACTCAGGCGCAAAGTAGGGAGTGGGGGGTAGGAAATAGGAAATCAGTCTTTTCGAGTTGTATGGAGTTTTTTGAAAAATCAAATATGATCCTATATTAAGACAGCTATATCTATAGGAACCATAAATCATTCATGAGATTTGTGAACAATATTTTTGTTCTCTCCTCCTTGGCGTACTTCTCTAACGAGATGCTGCGCCTTGCCGGAAACCTCTCGCAGAGAAGGCGTACTTGGCGGTTCGTCATCATCCAAATTTCTCACAACTCAGATAAGATTGCCATAACAGAGAATTCCGAAATATAACCTTCTGCTTTACTTAGACTAGCCTAATTTTAAACTAGGTTTTGTTCGACATCTCTGAATTTGAAGATTTTCGTGGGTAAATAGAAAACAATTCAGACTCTCGATTAACATTTAGAAGTTTTCCGCATCTGGTGTGTTTTTATACTAAAATGCCAATTATTTACGCTGTTGTTAAAGTTACAAATTTACTCTTCCAACTCTTAGCTTTACACCTTTAGAGTTTGATCCTAAATTGCTACATCTGCAAGGTTATTAGCTAAGAAGTGGTAGACAAATATACAAATTCTTAAAAATAAAGATTTATCGAGAGGAAAGTGTAGATTTTATAAAGTTTTTGTTTAAGTATATTTCCTTAAAATGAATTTTTGATGAAGTATAGCGATAAATTTGCAACACTGTTTTCTCGTGGTATTCTAGTAAGTGATTATATGTACAAATAACTTATGAGATAAACCTCTAGTTAATATTACATATAGTTAAGAAAAATCAAACTAAAGCAATAGTAAAGATAATGTCAAAAAATCTCAAACTCCCTTGAATCAATGTAAGCTGCAAGTTGATTGATCACAAAAGCTAGTTTACATTAGCCCTTAATCTCGTCAAAAATTCCATTTTGATATTCAGGAAAATCACTCAGAAATATGTAAATTACATTACTGTAGAGTTATCTATCGATAGTTACTCTTCTCAAGCAGATTTCTGATACTTATTGTGTTGCAGTGTTCAAAAATAACACTTAATATACACTCAGTTTGAATACAAATTTTTATTATTTGTCTACAAATTTGTGGCAAAACACTCAATTTTCCTTATGTCTGCATCTACTATGACATAGATATTGCGATCGCCTACGGCGGGCGGATACGCAATCGCACTAAAACTAGTCTGGAACCATAACTGGCTTGATATGTAATATATCTGTAATTCGCAATTGAGCAAAGCCTAAATTGATTGTGCTAATTGCCAAGCCGGGAATGAATTTAGCATACTCGACTCCGATAATAACGTTGGCATAATACAGGAACCGTCTTACAAGCTATATAGTATTTATTTGCTAACTCTTGGATATAAACTTCGATGATTATTTTGATGTCAGCCACTTCAACATAGCCTTACTAATTTTTTTGTTTATTTACTGAAGTGAAAGTTGAATTGCACAGAGGGTATGACCGAAGTCCGAAACATTCAAAACAATGAGCTGTTTACTATCCGGTTTATACCTACTATTTCGATTGAGGCAAATTTACTATGAAATCTATCTCGCAAGTTTCAAACTTTAAAATAATTCCTTATATTATCTTATTTGTCAGTATTTTATTTAGTATTTCTGGACAGTTGCTAATGAAGCATACCATGAGTCACACAGATGAGGGACTATTTACGTGGGAATTTCTTCAAAAATTAGCATTAGCTATTACTGTCTATTGTTTAGGAATAGTAAATTGGATATTAGCTTTGCGCTCTGTAAAATTGAGTATTGCTTATCCCCTGACTAGCTTAAATTATGTCGGGATACTTTTCGGCTCATACTACTTTTTTAATGAAGTAATTACACTAACTCGAATAGCAGGAGTAATTACTATTTTTTTGGGTGTTCTTTTAGTGGTTATTCCACTGAAAAAATCTACATAAATTTATAGTAAATTGCATAACAAGGATTGACAAATGAACATCATTACTTGGTTAGTTTTAATGCTTGTAGTTTTATTCGGAACAACAGCTAACGTATCACTAAAATATGGACTTCACATTTCTAGTCCTGCTAAAGGAGCAAGCGCATCTATCCAAAATCTATTATTGTCTCGTTATTTTTGGATTTGGTTTATCTGCTATACATTTATGACTATTTTGTGGCTTTATGTATTGCGGACGATTCCTCTGAGCCAAGCATTTCCAGTTCTAGGATTAATGTATGCATTTATACCGATTGCTTCTCACTATCTTCTAAAAGAGCAGGTTGTATTTAGCCAGTGGTTAGGAATTTCTATTATCATAACTGGTGTAATTCTTGTTGTAAATTAATGGATCAAAAGGCAGAAAACAAGGCTATTAATATTAAAATTTTTTGAAAATAAATCTCACAAATATCCTTACACAAGTTAAATTTAATTTATGAACATAGGCATTATTGGTGGCGGTATAACTGGACTAGTATTAGCCCAACGTCTTTCAAATCAAGGACATAAAGTAACTGTATTCGATAGTAATAAGCAGCTTGGTGGACTTACCACTTATCATGATTATGGCTTATTTACCTGGGATCGCTTTTATCACGTTATCCTCCCTTCTGATACTCATTTAATAAATTTTCTTAGAGATATTGGTCTTGGGGATAAACTACGTTGGCATCGCAGTTTAACAGGCTTTTATGACAATCAAAAATTTTATTCTATCAGTAATTCTATAGAATTTCTCCGTTTCCCTCTGTTTGGACTTATAGGTAAAATCAGATTAGCTTTTACTCTCTTATATGGTTCCCGCCTGAATAACTGGCGGCGTTTAGAGAAGATATTAGTTGAAGATTGGCTCTTGAAACTCGGTGGTAAAAGCACATACGAAAAGCTTTGGAAACCCTTGCTTTTATCCAAGTTAGGAGAGAACTATAAGCGAATATCAGCAGTTTTTATCTGGGCTTATATCAAACGACTATTTTCAGCGCGGGATTCTTCATTAAATAAAGAACAATTAGGTTATGTCTCAGGCGGTTATAAAACTGTTTTTGACCATATAGAAAAATTAATCTATGCGGCTGGAGGCCATATCCACACAGGTGTTTCGGTGGAATATATCGCACCTCATCCAGAGGGTGGAATGTGGGTAGAATATCACGGCAAGAAGGAGCATTTTGATAAAGTCATCTTTACTGGCCCAGTTAATATTTTGCAACAGGTTGCTGCTAAAGAACTGGTGAAAGTTTCAGACACTGGTGAAACAGTAGAATACCTGGGCGTAATCTGCATGGTACTTATTACTCGCAAGGCTCTAGTTCCCTATTACGTAGTAAATATTGCCGACAGAAATGTTCCCTTTACTGGAGTCATCGGTATGAGTAACTTAGTTTCTTTGCAAGAAACAGAAGGATATCACATGACATTCCTACCAAAATATATACTTTCCACTGACCCGTTATTAAAACAGCCCGATGATGAATTGCGCCAAGTATTTTTCCAAGGTATACGTTTGATGTTCCCAGAACTCAAAGCAGATGATATTGTCGCAGCACACATTAATCGAGCTATTAAAGTACAGCCACTACAAGTTTTAAACTATTCAAGTCTTGTTCCAAAAGTGAGTACTGAAAACGATGATTTTTTCGTCGTCAATACCTCACAGTTGGTCAATGATAGCGTTAACAACAACGCAGTCGTCCGACAGGTCGATGAATTTCTCAAGAAATCAACATTACTGAATTCTTAAAATTTGAAAACGAGATTTTGAAAATCACACGAGGTACTTATGAGTCTTTTTGTTCTTTTACCCGCATACAACGAGCAAGAATCAATTCGCCCCTTGTTTAAAAAGTTCCAGGTATTGCAGCAAATCTCTAATATGGAGATAAAACTAATTCTTGTTGATGATGGTAGCAGGGATACAACTGCTCAGACTGCAATAGATGAAGCTCAATCACTGGGAATATCACTAAAATTAGTTCAACACACCAAAAATGGTGGTTTAGGTCAAGCAATTAAAACAGGTTTCATGACTTTTTTAGAAATTTCTAAAGAAGGCGATTTTTTAGCCGCGATGGATTGCGATAACACTCAACCACCAGAACTGTTGATAAAGATGTATGACACCATGATAGCTGGTAGCTATGATATTGCGATCGCATCGAGATATCGAAAAGGCTCTAAAGTCATAGGCTTATCAAAATTTAGAGAGATAATGAGTTACGGCGCAAGCTGGCTTTTTAGAATTGCAGCTCGTGTTCCAGGTGTAAGAGACTACACTTGTGGTTACAGACTATATAACCGTAATTTAGTTAGTAAACTGGATATATATTATGGGGACAGTTTATTCACTGAAAGTGGTTTTGCTTGTATGATAGATTTACTATTGAAGACCAAAGTATTCAAACCAAAAATCGTAGAAATTCCAATGGTTTTGAGATACGATGAGAAGCCGACTGCCAGTAAGATGAAAATTCTTAAAACTATTACTCGAACCCTAAACGTCTTGTTTAAGAATTTATCATCGACAAAACAAAGTTCTAATTTAGGTGATGCTTTAAATCAGCAAGAAACAGCAAGAATTCCACTGAAAATGATCAATAGAAAATAAACCTGAGAAGGATAATCTGGATTAAATTAAGCTAATCGGCAAACAAGATTGCATATTTAGTAGGAGGAAGTAATCAGGAAGTTTCTGTATTGTGACCAGAGTAAGAACATCTCCTAATTCGTGACTACCTTCGTTGAAAAGAGTGTTAGTTAAGTACATAATATAGGTGCATTTCATTTTAACCGACACCCTCAATCAAAAATGCGAACTTTCAAAATCTCAGCCCGCCTTTGCGGGCTTTGTTTATATATAAAACTTACGCAGTACTCTCTGTTGAAACTCTTATGGTAGTCTGCGGCAAGCCGCTTTGCATCTACGATTTTCCGTTAACTGTGCGTAAGTCCTGATATAACCACAAACTTCTAGCTAAGACAAAGTGCAAAATCCCTTTGTTAGGAGGGAAATCCACACTGCCTTTTTACCAACTGTAGCTTTCACTGATTTGTTAGACTGAACAGACCAGGATTTATCAGTCAAATCTCTGAATTACGCCAGCAGACGAGGCTACCCATGCTTACAAGTACGCTACTTCTCTCCAATCAACTCCCCACCCTCCAATATTCCTCCACACCAGAGCGTTTCGATGAAACCTGGGAAGCCCCCCTGGCTACCCTCCTGGGACTAGGACGCGCCGCTGGCGCTGACTTCATCGAATTATTTTTAGAACGTCGTAACTATATTAGTTCTCTTGCAGAAGACGACTCCATAACTAGTATTTCACCCAGCCTGTCTACAGGCGCGGGAGTCAGAGTATTTCGCGGCAAAGCCGATTGCTACGTCAGCACTAATGACCTTTCTTTTTCTGGTTTGAAAGCAGCTTTAGAAAAAGGTCTTTCTATCCTGGGACTGCAACTACCCACCCCTAAAGCTTTCATCCCAGAAATCAACCTGGAATTATTGAGAGATTACGCCACTAAAAGAGGCAAAGATGCCTGGCTACCAGTGTGTAGCTCCATCCGAGAAATGGGAGAAGTCCTCCTTGATGGTACTGCCCACCTAAAGCAAAAAGCTAGTCACGTTCAATCGCGCCGTGCTAGCTATTTCCGGGATTGGCAAGAAGTTTTAATCGCCGCTAGTGATGGTACTTTTGCTCGTGACATTCGCCTCACCCAGTCAGTAGGATTTAACCTCCTGTGTGCTGATGGTGCTAATCGTGCTTCTATCGGTGAACGCGCGGGAAATACTAGCGATGCCAACTTCTTGAGAACTTGGGATTCTCAACAAGCCGCCGAAAAAATAGCAGAATCTGCTGGCAAAATGCTCTACGCAGATTACGTAGAATCGGGTACTTACCCGATTATTATGGCTAATCACTTTGGCGGCGTAATTTTCCACGAAGCTTGCGGACACTTACTAGAAACTACTCAAATCGAACGCAATACCACTCCCTTTGCTGACAAAAAAGGCGAAAAGATTGCCCACGAAAGTCTGACAGCCTGGGATGAAGGGCGGTCTGAAAATGCCTTCGGGACAATTGACATGGATGACGAAGGTATGCCTGCTCAAAGAACTCTATTAATTGAAAAAGGCGTTCTTAAAAACTTTTTAGCAGATAGAACAGGTTCTGCACGCACTGGACATCCCAGAACTGGAAGTGGACGCCGCCAAAATTATACCTTTGCGGCTGCAAGCCGAATGCGTAATACTTATATTGATTCTGGCGAATATAGCAATGAAGATTTATTTGCCTCTGTTGATAAAGGTATTTACTGTAAAAAGATGGGTGGTGGTAGCGTTGGTGCTACAGGTCAATTTAACTTTGGTGTCGATGAAGCTTATTTGATTGAAAATGGCAAAATCACCAAGCCGTTAAAGGGAGCAATTCTTATTGGTGAAGCTAAGGAAATTATGAACAAAATTTCTATGTGTTCCCAAGATTTGGAAATTGCACCAGGTTTTTGTGGCTCTGTAAGTGGCAGTATTTACACCACAGTAGGACAACCCCACATCAAGGTTGATTCTATTACCGTCGGTGGAAGATAAGAATTTTAGAATTTGGATTTTGGATTGCAATATTCAAAATCCAAAATGCTCAAGCTCCCTAATGTTTGCGTGAGTTCAATCTCAAATCTCAAATTGTTGAACTGTTACCTCAGTCATAACTCTACGAGATAAATACAAGCCGTAACATCCAAAATCTAATATTCAAAGTAGAATCGCTTCCAATCAAAAATCTACAACTAACATCCAAAATCGACTATGCCAAATATCAATGAAATTGCAAATTCTGCCAAGGATAATGCTGATAAGCTTGGCATTAAGAAATTCGACATTTATGGCTCAACAGTAGATGATACTAGCGTGCAAGTAGACCAAGGTGAGCCAAAACAAGTCAAAGCCTCAAATCGCTCTGGTGTTACTGTTCGTGTCTGGAATGAAGATAATACAATGGGTGTCACCAGTACCACAGATGTAGACCCCAAAGGACTGGAATTAGCTTTAAAAACTGCCTACGAAGCCAGTTTTTTTGGTGTTAAGGAAAATGTTCCTGATTTTAGCCCAGAAGCTACTGTTCCTATTGCAAACAAACCTCAAGATAAGACACCCCAAGCATCTGTTGCTGAACTCATAGAAAGATTGTTGGTAGCAGAAAAAGAATTACTGGCAGCTCATCCGGCCATTAAAGGTGTGCCTTATAATGGGTTATCGCAAAGAGATATTGACAGATTTTATCTTAATAGTGACGGTGCAGTAAGAACTGAATCTCACTCCTTAGCATCAGTTTATCTTTACAGCAAAACTGAGGAAGAAGGGAAAAAACCTCGCAGTGCAGGCGCTTTTAGAATTAACCAAAGTTTAGGCAATCTAGACATTAATGGTTGCATCAAAGAAACCGCAGATAAAACTATCAGTCACCTGAACTATGAAAAAATTAAAACTGGTAAATATCGGGTTGTTTTCTCACCGGAAGCTTTCTTAAGCCTGTTGGGTGGTTTTTCTAACTTGTTCAACGCTCAAAGTATTTTGGACAACCAAAGCTTATCTACTGCTGATGATTTAGGTAAGCAAATTGCTTCTCCTCTGCTTTCAGTTTTTGATGATGCACTTCACCCAGCTAACATTGGTGCAGAAAGTTTTGATGGTGAAGGAACTCCTACTCGTAAAATCTCACTGATTGAAAATGGTGTTTTAAAAAGCTTTCTCCACAGTGCAGGCACTGCTAAAAGGTTTAATACCCAGCCAACAGGTAATGCCAGTATTGGTGCAAAAGTTAGCGTTAGTCCCAACTTTTATCACGTTTTCACAACAGCATCTCCTGAAGAAGAGTTAAGCTTAGAAACTGCTGAAAATGTGATTTTTATTGATGATTTACAAGCTCTTCATGCTGGAGTTAAATCCTTGCAAGGTTCCTTTTCTTTGCCATTTGATGGTTGGCTAGTTAACAAGGGTGTCAGGACGAGTATTGAGTCAGCAACTGTTGCTGGCGATTTCTTAGAACTCTTAAAGTCGATTGTTTATGTAGAGAAAGAAGCTGAGTTAACGCCAGGGGGAGTTTGCCCGAAAATCTGGGTTAATGAACTGTCAATTACTGGTGAGTAAAAGTTAAAAAGTAGAGAGTTAGGAGTTAAATTAAACTCTTAACTCATTACTTTTGGATAATGAGTGATCATTAATATTCACCACCTACGCTAATGTCAGTATTAAAGACATCAGCACCAGTTAAATCAATATTAGCCAAAACTGCGCCATTTACTTCAGTATTATATAAATGAGCGTTACTCAAATCAACATTGGTAAGATTAGCATTATTTAGGCTAGTACCACTGACAAAAGCATCTGTAAGATTAGCAGACTTTAAATTGGCACCAGTTAAATCAGCACCTTCTAAGTTAGCACTTTCAAGGTTAGCTCCTTTTAAGTTGGCATTTCTCAGGTCAGCACCTATTAGATGAGCGCCTTTCAGGTTTGCTCCTGCTAAATTACATCCGAAACATTCTCTAGTTTCCAGCAAGCGCCGGACAGAGGCGGAGTTTTCTGCTTTGACGGAAAGGGGAGCAGCTAAAGATAGCGTGCTGAGTAAGGCTGCTGCCGTCAAAAAAATTGCTTTCATATTTACCTCTGACACTTCTAAAAGTCATTAAAATATTGACTTCTACGTTCCCAGTGTCCCAAAATTTCAGAATACTGCCCTCATGCAAGCGGAGGAATATATAGTATCTATGAGAGTAAGTATTCTTCCGTAAGGTAGTCCGATGGGACTAATATTAAAAGGTTGTTAGCAATAAGTCCGCAGGCTGTTGCGAGGGAATAAGAGTTCCAGAGAGTTTTTGCATAAGTGCTATCTGACACCACTAAACTGCTGTTATCGAATAGACAGAATGTGGAAGTACGAAATTTGCCTACACGATTATCGAGTAAAAATGTATTGCCAAGGTTTAGCTTGAGTCTATCCTGTTATACAGCAGTTTGCAGCTAAATGAAGTACAGAACCAAGGATTCACAAATCAAGTTATTCTTCTCCCTCCTGCCTCAAAACCAGTGACTTTGTACCTCATGCAAAAGAAAACTGCTGTATCATGTCTGCTTGATTAGTTATTAAACCCGAAGAACCCCGCCAAAGCTACGCTGTTGTTGTTATTTATAATTTAATAAGATATAAGGCGTGTGGGATGCAATGACTGTGGGAATCGTAACTAATGCGGACATGATATTTATTAAGTTTTACCGCTACCTAACAAATACAGCAGTGCCATGCGAACGGCGACACCGCTAGTAACTTGCGATTGAATCAGACTAAATTCTGGATCATCCATCAATTCAGAACTAATTTCAACACCACGATTGACTGGGCCTGGATGCAAAACTTTGACGTTAGGTTTACAAAGTTGCAACTTGGTGCGTGTAATACCGAATAGCTGATGATATTCTCGCAAACTTGGCAGCAGATGAGCTGTCATGCGTTCCTTTTGCAGGCGCAAAGTCATGACAAAATCGGCATCTTGTAAAGCTGGTTCTAGCTGCCAATGTAGAAAAAGTTGGGGAGTGGGGGAATAATTCCTAACTCCTAACTCCTCAGAGATATACTCGGCAAATAATTTGGGTAAAAGGGTAGGTGGTGCTGCCAGATGCACTTGGGCACCACTGGCAATTAAACTCCAAATATTCGATCGCGCCACGCGAGAATGGAGAATATCCCCAACAATGGCAATTTTTTTACCCTTTAAAAGTTCCAGTCGGGGACTAGCTGGGTCAATTAGAGTACAAAGGGTAAATAAATCTAGCAGTCCTTGGGAAGGATGCTCATGTTGACCATCACCAGCATTGAGGACACTAACTCGTACACCAAGACGATCCATTTCAGCCGCGATCGCATTTGGTACTCCTGCTTCTCGATGGCGGACTACCATAATATCAGTTCCCATTGCCAAATAGGTCTTCGCCGTGTCGAGAATTGTTTCTCCCTTAGTCATAGAGGAAGTGGCTGCGGCAAAGTTCAACGTATCTGCACTTAAGCGTTTTGCTGCGAGTTCAAAACTACTGCGAGTCCGGGTAGAAGATTCAAAAAATAAATTCGCCACCACCTGTCCCTGCAAGGTTGGCACTTTCTTCGTCCGCCGCGATAGCACCTCTTGAAAACTAGCAGCAGTTTGCAAAACTGTATCGTATTCAGTGGTAGTAAAGTCAGCCAGGGAAAGAATGTGATGACGATTCCAGGTAGTAGTAGGCATATTTGAAGGCTGGGGACTGGGGGAGAGATAATTAAGGGACTTCCAAATAAAAAATATCCCAACGCTTTAAAGGCAGAGGAGCAGGGAGCAGGGAGCAGGGAGCAGGGAGCAGGGGGAGGGAAAGTCGTGGTGAAGTTCAGAAATTGGATAATTTATTTTTTGGAGTTCCCTAATGCCCTATACCCTATGCCCAATGCCCAATGCCCCATTCCCAATCCTTTCAAGTTGGTAAATGGAAAATGTTTAAAGCTAGAGAAATTAGGCTGAGGAATGTTAAAAACCCAATTGTATCTAGCATTGTAGTTACTAATGGGCCACTAACCAAAGCAGGGTCAAGTTTCAAGCGTTTCAAACCCATTGGCAGTAAAGTGCCGAGTGTAACAGCCACTATTGTATTAGTTGCCATTACCATTCCGGCAATTAAAGCCACCCATCGCTCTTGGGGCCGCGCCCAAATTAAGGAAAGTAGGATCATTGTTGTAGCTAAAACTACGGCTGTGCCTAAACCTGCTAGGAGTTCTTTGCGAAGAATTTTCATTGTATCTTTGGGTGTTACCTCGCCCACTCCCAAGCCGCGGATTGTTACCGTTAATGATTGAATCCCAACAGTACCACCAGTGTTAGAAAAAATTGGCATGATGACTGCTAAAACTGGCACTGCGGCAATTACAGATTGAAAAGGCGCGATCGCACTGGCTGCACCAATATATAGTGCCATGATTCCCAACAGCCAAGGTAAGCGGTTGCGGATCGTGAGGAGGGGAGAGGATAAAGCTGCTTCATCACCACTCACACCCGCCAGTTTTTGAATATCTTCTGTGGCTTCCTCTTCTAAAATATCCATGACATCATCAATGGTGACGATGCCAACCAACCGATCTTCCCGATCAACTACGGGGATAGCGATTAAGTCATAGCGCTGCATGATTCGCGCCACTTCTTCTTGGGGGGTTTCAGTTCTAACTTTGATGACGCGATCGCTAGCAATATCCTTGATGAAAACATCGGGAAAGGTAAACAGCAACTGGCGCAGTGAAACTACTCTTACCAATGTCCGGTTGTCGTCTGTGACGTAGGCGTAGTAAATCGACTCTTTGTCTTCGTCCTGACGACGGATTTTACTTAAGGCTTCACCTACAGTCAATCCTTGCCGCAACCGGACATATTCGGTTGTCATCACCCGCCCAGCAGTACCTTCTGGATAGCCGAGAATCGTTGCTGTTGCTTGCCTTTGTTCTGGACTCAGTTCTTGCAGTAGCCGTTTGATTACCCCAGCAGGTAGTTCATCAAATAATTCTGCCCGTTCGTCGGGACTCATTGCTTCTACAAGTTGCACTACCTGGACATCATGCAGAGAATTAATTAATTCTTCCTGCACGTCTGTTGGCAGATATTCAAATACATCAATTGCCTGAGCTTTGTTGAGTAAACGGAATGCGATCGCGCGTTCTTTCTCAGGCAGTTGTGTAATGTAATCTCCCACATCCACAGGTTGCAAGCGATTTAAATCCCATTTCAACTGGTTTAAATCGGTAGTTTCTGTCAGCAAATCACGAATATCTTCTGTGAGCATGAGATATATCTCCTAAGTCTCCCCCGCGCTGGAAGACTTCCTCGCCAGCTCAGAGGAGGTTGATACTGCCATCTGGTGGACTATTGCCCATAAAATTTCAACAACTCAATATCGATATCTAAATTAAGGCATCGCTAGTCATCATCCTAACCCGGAATAGCGCTCTCCAGGAGATACTGAATATTAGCATTCAGCATCTGTGATATTCCTCAGTTATGAGTAATTTAATTGCCCTGAGTTTTAAGGAATTTTCGTCTAATCTAAAATAGATTTTACTATTGCCAGAAGCGATGTGTCTTGCCAATCAACGAGTTTACTCGTAAACTTTACAGAGTTACAATATTTACAAAATCAATAAGTAGTATTTGGTATCAAGCAAGTTCATGCATAGTCGCCTGGACGACGGAGAATCAGAAATGGGCTGGCAGGTTTCACTTCGTAGTCGCGGTAAGGTGTTTGAGCTTTGGCGATCATGGAGTATAGCGGGAATTGGCATAACTTCACCCCCCCTGTTGACGGCCTATTAGTTGGCACGTACAAAAAAGGGGGTGTAAAGCGATTGCACCCGCCTCGAAAAGCCAAACATTGGCAATAACCCGGTGTTTGCCAGATGTTCACTTAACTTATTTAGGGCTTGCTGAAAAAGTCAGAAAGAAGCAATTTCAAGGGTTGACTAGTTGTTCAACCCCAGTCAATCATAAGTTTTTGTTGACTATAAATTTTACAATGATAAACTGCAATTATATTATTCGGGAAAAAAGGTGTGGTGTTCAAAAATAGACATAAAAAAGCGTAAAAAAGCCGTGACAAGT
>JAESFO010000325.1_pt1 | contig 66993 bp, 61 predicted proteins | sample 9269421 | NCBI WGS metagenome assembly JAESFO01 (sample SAMN14502839, study PRJNA617101) | algae metagenome | isolation source: Nostoc desertorum CM1-VF14 and co-occurring heterotrophs from rocky... | place: USA: Clark Mountains, San Bernardino, California | collected 2000-06-05 | reverse complement strand
TCTTGTGGTTCCCCCCCCCCCCCCCCCCGCGCGGCGCCCCCCCCCCCCCCCCCCCCCCCCCCCCCCCCCCCCCCCCCCCCCCCCCCCCCCCGGCGGCGCTACACCTGCGAGCGCCGTGGCTGCCCCCATCCCAGCCTTCCCCCGGAGGGGGAAGGAGCCTGAAGCGCTGCGCGCCACCAGCGACCGGCGAAACGCGAGGCGGAGTTGCTCCCTCCCCCTTTGGGGGAGGGTTGGGGTGGGGGCCAGCGGCGCTAAACCTGCGAGCGCCGTGCCTGCCCCCATCCCAGCCTTCCCCCGGAGGGCGAAGGAGCCTGACGTGCTGAACGTGGTGCCCGGTTCCATTTCAGCGCCCCTTGTAGACGGGTGCGCGCTTCTCGAGGAACGCCTTGCGCGCCTCCTGCGCGTCCTCGGTCTTCGAGAGCGCCATGGTGAAGTTCTGCTCGAAGCGGTAGCCGTCGCGCTGCGGCATCAGGTCCATCATGTTGGCGGCCTGCTTGGCATAGGCGATCGCGAGCGGCGCCTTCGAGGCGATGTCGCGCGCGATCTCCATCGCGAGCGGCATCAGCCGCTCGCCGGGCACCACCTCGTCGATCACGCCGCGGCGATACAGCTCGGCGGCGGGCACCTTCATGCCGGTGAAGAACATGCGGCGCGTGAACGAGCGGCCCACCATCGTGCGCAGCATCGAGACGCCGCCGGCCAGGCCCACGTTGATCTCGGGCATCGCGAAGGTCGCGTCCTCGCTCGCGAGGAAGATGTCGCAGGCGGCCATGAGCCCGAAGCCGGCGCCGAGCGCCGGGCCGTTGACCGCGGCGATCACCGGCTTGGCGCATTCGCGAATCGCGTTGCCGGTCTCGCGCGTGAGGCGGTTGTGGCCGAGGAAGTCGCCGGCCTTGTCGGGGTCGGGGCGGTCCTTCAGGTCGGCGCCCGCGCAGAAGTGCTTGCCGGTGCCCGTGAGGATTGCCACGCGCACGTCGCTGCGTTCGGAGATCTCGTCGAAGGCGTCGATGAGGCGGCGCCGCGTCTCGCGGTCGACCGCATTGACGGGGGGCTTGTCGAGCCGCACGACGGCGACGTATTCGGAGACTTCAATGCTGACGCTCATCGCGCACTCCCGGTGAGGTTGGAGGAAAGAGGGGAAGGCGCCACCGCATCGGCCGCCACCGGGTGCAGGTGCGCGGCATGCGAGAGGCGGTCGCCGTAGCGGAACTCCAAGGCGATCAGGCGCTGCGCGAGGCGGGTGGCGAACACCTCTTCGCTCACGCCCATGCCGCCGTGCATCTGGATCGCGGCCTCGGCGCAGTGGCGCGCGGTTTCGGCGAGCGAGACCTTGGCGATGCGCAGCGTGCGGCGCAGGTCGGCAGCCTGCTGTTCGTGCGCCTGGAAGCAGTGCACCACCAGGCCCTTGGCGCCGAGGTACTTCACGTACATGTCGGCCGTGCGGTGGCGCAGCACCTGGAAGCTCGACAGCGCCACGCCGAACTGGCGCCGCTCCTTCAGGTGCGCGACGGTCTGGCGGATCAGCGCCGCGAGCGCGGCCACGGTGTCGGCGGCCGTGAGCAGCAGCGCGGCATCGGTGGCGGCCGCGAGTGCGGCGCGCGCCGCATCGCCGCGTGCGAGGCAGGCCGCCTCGGGCAGCGCGAGACCCGCGAATGCGAAGTCGGCGCCGCGCCGGCCCTCCATCGTGCGGTAGCGCGCCACGGGCGCGCCGATGCGCTCGGCATCGACGAGGAAGATCGCCGCCTCGCCGTCGACCTCGGCCGGCACCAGCCAGTGCGTGGCCGGCAGCGAGATGTCGACGCCGTTCACCCGGCCGTCGAGCGCGTAGCCGATGTCGAGGTGGCGCGCCTGCACCGCGATCTCCTCGGGCGTGGACGACAGCGCGATCAGCGGCGCGACCTGCGCGCTGCCTTCGGCCACGGCCTCGCACCAGCGCTGGGCGGCCTCGGGCGCGGCCGCCTGCAGCAGCAGCGGCGCCACGGCGCAGGTCTCGACCACCGGCAGGTGCAGGCCATGCGTGGCCAGCCCTTCGACGATCGACGCCAGGTCGGCGAGCGTGCCGCCGACGCCGCCCGAAGCCTCGGGCACCAGCGTCGCGGTCCAGCCGAGCTCGCGCACCGGGTCGCCCGGCAGTTCGGCCGCGCCGGCATGGTCCTCGGCATAGCGCTCGGCCGCGTCGAGCAGCATGCCCGGGAAGAGGGAGGGGAAGGATGGGGTGGACATCGATTGTCAGGCTCCGAGCAGTTCGTTGGCGACCACGTTGCGCTGCACTTCGGAGGTGCCGCCGGCAATGGTCCGGGCGCGCGTGAACATGTAGTTCTGGATCCAGGTGGCGGCCGGCACGTCGGTGCCGTCGCTGCCGTTGTCGTCGGCCAGCGCCAGGAAGCGGTGCGCGGCCTCGGGGCCGACCGCATCGAGCGCGATCGTGGTCAGGCGCTGCGCCACGTCGGCGCAGGTCATCTTGATGGCCGATGGCTGCACGCCGAGCGGGCGCTGGTGGATCAGGTCGTCGGTGGCCTCGGCCATCATCACGCGCGCGCCCTTCACGTCGGCCTCGCAGAGCAATAACTTGTGGTGCAGGCTCGCGAAGTCGCGCTTGCCGCCGGCGGCAAGCGCGGCCTCGTCGACCAGCCGCGCGACCTGGCGCCGCACGAGTTCGAGCCGCGCCACGTTGGCGGGCGGCAGGCGTTCGCGCTCGAGCAGGAACTTGGCGCAGGTCCAGCCCTTGCCGACCTCGCCGATCAGGTTGTCGGCGCGCACGCGCACCGCGTCGAAGAACACCTCGTTGAGGTGGTGCCAGCCGTCGATGGTGCGGATCGGCCGCACCGTGATGCCGGGCGTGTCCATCGGCACCAGCAGCAGCGAGATGCCGTCCTGCTTCTTCGCCTCTTTCGAGGTCCGCACCAGCATGTAGATCATGTTGGCTTCATGGGCGTGCGAGGTCCAGATCTTCTGGCCGTCGACCACCCATTCGTCGCCGTCGCGCCGCGCGCTGGTGCTGAGAGAGGCCAGGTCGGAGCCCGAGCCCGGCTCGGAATAGCCCTGGCACCACCAGTCGCTGCCGTCGAGGATGCGCGGCAGGAAGCGCGCCTTCTGTTCGGGCGTGCCGAAGCGGATGATCACCGGCCCGATGTGGCCGAGCCCGTGGTGGTAGAGCGGCGGGCAGTCGTTCTCGGCCATCACCTCTTCGAAGATCAGGCGCTGGCGAATGTCCCAGCCGGTGCCGCCGGCCTCGACGGGCCAGCTCGGCGCACCCCAGCCGCGCGCATGCAGGATCTTCTGCCAGGCCTGGTACTCGCGCTTGGTGATCTTCTGGCCCGCGGCCACGACCGCGCGGATCTCGGGCGGGCAGGCGCTGCGCGCGAAGGTTTCGAGTTCGCGCCGGAACGCGGCGTAGTCGATGGACATGGTTTTTCTGTCTCCTTGAATTTCAGGGTCGCGGCTTCTCAGCCCTTGCGCAGCTGCGCGATCAGCTCGTCGAGCGCGGCCGCGGCGCCTGCGGCATCGCGCGCGCGCAGGCGCTCGGCGATGTTCCGGCGCAGCGGGAACAGGTCGGGGCGCGGGCGCACCGGCAGCACATGCGTCATGCGCTCGCGCAGCACGCTGGTCATCGTCTGCGCCATCAGCGTCAGCGCCTCGTTGTGGCCCGCGGCGGCGATGGCCGAGAAGAAGCGGCTCGCCGAGTCGATGCGGTCCTTGCGCGGTGCGTCGTCGGCGTGGGCCTCGATCGCATCGACCGCCGCCTCGACCGCGTCGAGATCGGTCTCGTCGGCGCGCTCGCAGGCCAGGCGCAGCAGCGTGCCGTAGAGCGTGCGGTAGGCCTCGTCGACGTCGGCATCACCGAGCCGCCCCTGCAGCACCAGTTGCCGCAGCGACTCGGCCAGCATCATGTAGGCGCCCTTGTAGAACACCAGCGCCTGGTCTGGCGCACCGGCGCCCAGGTGTCGCACCTCGCCGATGCACACCACGTGGTCGCCGGCCTCGTGACGCGCGAACACGCTGCATTCGAAGCTCGCGAGGCAGTCGTCGATCAGCGGCATGCCGAGCTGGCCGGGGCGCCAGGCGACGCCTTCGAACTTGCGCTCGATCTTGCTCGAGGCGAAGCGTGCCGACAGCGCGTCCTGCTGCGCCGAGAGGATGTTGATCGCGAAGCCCTCGGCCTGCTCGAAGGTGGCGAGCAGTTTGCTTGCCTTGCGCAGGCTGAACAGCACCAGTGGCGGCTCGAGCGAGACCGAGCTGAACGAGTTGCAGGTCAGGCCCGCGGGCTCGCCCTCGGGTGTGCGCGTGGTGATCACGGCCACGCCGGTCGGGAAACAGCCGAGCAGCTGGCGGAACAGCGCGGGCTCGACGGCTTGGGGCAGGCGTTCGGCGACGTCGGACATGGCGGCTTCTTGGGCGCTGGCGCGGCTCAGGCGGCCGCGAGTTCGGCGGCGGGCGCTGCGGCGCTGTGCGGCGGATCGTTGGCGATCTCCTGCTGCACCGCGGGGATGATCACCTTGGCCCAGGTCTCGAGCTGGCGCAGCATCGTCGGATGGTCGAAGTCGCCCATCTGCGTCTGGAAGCAGTAGTGCACCGGCTTGAGCGTCCGGATCTCGTTGACGACGCGCTCGATCACCGTGTCGATGCTGCCCACGGGCAGCAGCGCGCGCATCTCGTCGAGCGAGGGCTCGCCCTCGACGATGCCTTCCTCGACCTGGTAGTCGTCGGCGATCTGCGCGGTGCGGCGCTTGAGGCTCACCGCGATGCGGCGCTGGTAGCGCGCGCAGTCGAGGTAGCGCTCGACCTCGTCCTTGTTGTCGCTTGCGTAGGCGGCGCGCAGCAGGCCCACCTGCACGCCGGCCGGGTCCTTGCCTTCGGCGCGCGCCACCTTGTCGATCAGCGCGCGCGTGCCCGCGAGCTTCTCGAGGCCGCCGTCGCCGCCCGAGACGAACACATGGTGATCGCCGCGGATCGCGCGCGAGAGAAACGCCGGGTCGACGCTGGTGATCCACATCGGCGGCATCGGCTGCTGCACCGCACGCTGGCTGATGGCGCTCATCGGCTGCTGGTAGAACTCGCCGTCGTAGCTGAACTTGGGCTCCTTCAGGCCCAGCTCGAGCATGTCGAGCATCTCGAAGGTGCGGCCCTTGGCCGTTTCGAGCGAGACGCCGAAGCGCTCGAACTCGAAGTGCTGGTAGCCCGAGCCGATGCCCAGGTTGAGGCGGCCGTCCGACAGCTGGTCGACCATGGCCACGTCGGCGATCAAGCGCGCCGGGGTGTACAGCGGTGCGACGACAATGCCGGTACCCAGCCGGATCCTGCGGGTGGCCGCGGCGCAGTGCGCGATCATGGTCAGCGGCGACGAGCACATGCCGTAGTTGCTGAAGTGGTGCTCGGCGAACCAGGCCGCGCCGAAGCCCAGCTCGTCGGCAAGGCGCGTCTGTTCCACGGCGTCGCGAAGGATCTGGTGGGAGGTCTTATGCTTGTTCCGCTGCTGCATCAATATGAAGATTCCGAAATCCATCGCTGTGCTCCTTGTAGGCTGGTTGCGTGCCGGGAATCGTAGGAGCGGGGTGCGTGCGCGGCACACCATGCTTCGCACACCTTCTTTGCGTGGATTGAAATGAAAGCCCTCGATTCGCTGCGCATCTTCGTGATCGTCCAGAGGAAGGGCAGCCTTTCGGCCGCGGGGCGCAGCCTCAGCCTGTCGCCCGCCACCATCTCGCGTCGCATCAGCGCGCTCGAAGAAGAACTCGGCGTGCAACTGGTCGACCGCACCAGCCGCAACCTCAAGGTCACCGAGGCGGGGCAGGCCTTTCTCGAGCATGCGGAAGAGGTGCTCGAAGCCATGGCGCGCGCCGAGGAAGCGGCACGCAACGCCAAGCTGCTGCCCGAGGGGCGGCTGCGCATCCATTCGCGCACCCAGCTCGGGCTGCGCGTGATCGCGCCGCTGCTGCCGGGCTTTGCAGAACGCCATCCCGACATCCAGATCGAATTCGAACTCTCGGAACATCCGGTCAACCTGGTCGAGCAGGATTTCGACGTCGACATCCGCACCGGCGAATCGAACGATTCGAGCTTCGTCATCAAGCGGCTGCTCAGCAGCGACGAGGTGCTGGTGGCGAGCCCGGCCTTCATGAAGGTGCACAAGCGCATCCGCCATCCGCGCGACCTCACCGAGGTGCGCTGCCTGACCTACCGGCGCGAGCACGAGGCCACCACCTGGAAGTACATCGACGAACAGGGCCAGCAGCAGGAGCTCGCGATCCAGGGGGTGCTGAGCGCGAACAACGGCGAAGTGCTGCGGCTCGCGGCCATCGGCGGCATGGGCATTGCGCTGCTGTCCGAGGCCACGGTGCGCAGCTGCCTCGACGACGGATCGCTGGTGCGCGTGCTGCCCGAACACCGTTTTGCGGTGCGCGCGTTCTCCAACGGGATCTATGCGGTGTTCCGCAACAGCCGCACGCTGCCGCTGAAGGTGCGCGCGTTCGTCGATTTCATCGCCGAGGCGCTGCGCGACGGCTGAGCGTAGTGCCGTTCAGTCCGCGAACCGGTGCGGCGGCAGCCCCGGCGCGGGCAGGCCGCACACCTCGAACAGCGCGCCATCCTGCGGCGCGGTGCCGGTGAGGCTGGTGCTTTTGGAGATCGAGGTCACGAAGGCGCGGTCGAGCTGCTCGCCGCCGAAGCACAGGCTGGTCGGGTAGGTCGCAGGCAGCGCGACCGTGCGGTCGAGCCGGCCATCGGGTGCCAGCCGCGCCATCTGCGCGGCGCGCGGCAGCACGGTCCAGACGAAGCCCTCGGCATCCACGGTGGCCCCGTCGGGGCCCGAGCCGAAGGGCTCGGTGTTCGCGAAAACGCGGCGGTTCTGAAGCGGGCCATCGGGCGTGTAGTCGAAGGCCCAGATCGTGCGCGCGAGGCTGTCCGCCACGTAGAAGGTGCGACCGTCGGGGCTGAAGCACGGGCCGTTGACGAGCGCGAAGCCTTCAGCCAGCCGCTCCACGCGGCGGTCGGGCCGCAGGCGATAGAGCCCGCCGAGGATCGGATCGCCGGGTGCGCGGTGGCCATGCAGTGTGCCGGCGATGTAGTTGCCCCAGGGGTCGCATTTGCCGTCGTTGAGGCGCGCATCCGCGTGCTCGGTGTCGATGCGCGCGATCGGTTCGAGCTGCCGCGTCGCGAGGTCGTAGCGCGCAAAGCCGTGCTGCAGCGACACGAGCACCGCGCCGCTCTCGCAGGGCGCGGCCGCGCCGACGGGGGCGGGCAGCGCATGTTGTTCGACGGCGCCGTCGGCAAGGCGGCGGCGGTGCAGCGTGCCGCCGAACGAATCGATCCAGCACAGCGTGCCGGTGCGTGCGTCCCAGAACGGGCTTTCGCCCAGCTGGTCGCGGGTTTCGCCGAGGATGCAGACGGCCGGTTCTTCTCTCATGGCCGCAGTGTGGCGGCGCTGCGCGCGCAGGCGCCTGCGCCCGGCGCAAAGCAGCTTTTCAGACCTTGCAGCGCACCGGCACCGCCGCTCGATAGACTGCCTCGGCGGCCGGAAAGACGGCCCCGTTTCAAGCGCAACAGGAGACAAGAAACCATGGCTCGATTCAAGTTCATCGCCCGCGCGCTGCTCGGCCTCTGCCTCGTGGCGGGCACGGCGGCCCACGCACAGCAGCCGGTGCGCCTCGTGGTGCCTTTCTCGGCGGGCGGCGGCACCGACCAGTACGTGCGGCTGCTCGCCTCGGAGCTGACGAAGAAGGGCACCCAGGTCATCGTCGAGAACAAACCCGGCGCGAGCGGCATCGTCGCGGCCGACCACGTGGCGCGCGCCAAGCCCGACGGCAACACGGTGCTCGTGTCCTCGCTCGGCACGCTGGCCAGCAACACGGTGCTGTTCGACAAGCTGCCCTACGACCCGAAGAAGGACTTCGCGCCCGTCACGCAGATCGGCTACCAGCCGGCGATCATCATCGGCCGCGTCGACCTGCCCTACAAGAACATCAAGGAAATGGTGGCCTATGCCAAGGCCAACCCCGGCAAGATCAACCGCGGCTCGCCGGGCGAGGCGATCATGACCAACTTCGCGCCGCTGAGCTTCGAGAAGATGGCCGGCATCTCGACCACGCACGTGCCGTTCAACGGCGATGCGCCCGCGATCCAGGGCCTGCTGAGCGGCACCATCGACATCGACGGCACCTCCATCACGGGTTCGCTCTCGCTCATCCAGAGCGGCAAGCTGCGCGTGCTCGGCGTGATGGACAGCCAGCGGCTGCCGCAGGTGCCCGACGCGCCCACCTTCAAGGAACAGGGCTTCGATTTCGAGGCGCTGCTCTGGTATTCGCTCTCGGTGCCTTCGGCCACGCCGCCCGACGCGATCATGCGGCTCAACAAGGCGGTCAACGCGGTCATCGCGGACCCGGCCTTCGTCGCCAAGGCGCGCAGCATGGGCATGGAGCCGCGCGGCAGCCAGCCCGAGGAGCTTGCGAAGTTCGTCCAGGCCGAGTTCGATCGCTGGGTGCCGGTGCTGCGCAGCCTGAAGCTGCCGAAGCAGCAGTGAGTGCTGCGCCGGCGAACCTTCAGTTCGCCGTGTAGCCCCCGTCCACCGGCAGGATGGCGCCGGTCACGTAACGCGCCTGATCCGATGCGAGGAAGACCACCGGCCCGGCGATGTCGTCGGGCGCGCCCGCGCGCTGCAGGAAGGTGCGGTCGACCATCCGCGAGAAGCGCGCCGTGTCCTGCGCGACCTGCTCGGTCATCGGCGTCATGACAAGGCCCGGCGCCACCGCGTTGACGCGCACGCCGTGCGGACCGAAGTCGCGCGCGAGGAACTTGGTCAGCTGCGCGACCGCGCCCTTCGACGCGCCGTAGACCAGGTGCGCGCGGGTCGCGACCAGGCTCGTGATCGAGGCCACGTTGACCACCGCGCCGCGGGTCTGCCTGAGGCCTTCGGCGCAGCACATCGTGAGCTGGAGCAGGCCCTTGACGTTGACGGCCATCACGCGGTCGAGGTCTTCGGCCAATTCGGCGGCGTCGGTGGACTTGCTGCGCCCGCCCACGCCCGCGTTGTTGACGAGCACGCCGATGGGCCCCCAGGCCTGCGCGAGGTCGGCGACCACGGCCCGGCACTGCGCGACGTCGCGCACATCGAGCGCATAGGGGCGGCAGCGCCCGGCGAACGATTCATCGAGCGCAGCGGCGGCCTGTCGGGCGCTGTCGAGTTGAACGTCGGTGAGCGCGACGCGGCAGCCGGCTTCGAGCAGGCGGCGTGCAACCGCCTGGCCGATGCCCTGGCTGGCGCCGCTGACCAGCGCGACCGTGTCGTCGAAAACGGGGGTGGGGGGCGTGTGGGGTGTCATCGGGCGCAGTCTAGGCAGCGGCCTGCCGCGCGGCATTGAACAAAGCGAAAACCTCCTTTGCAGCCGCCGGCATCGACACCGCCTCGCCGGCCTTCGTTTAAGCTGCGGCCACTCCCGTTTTCCTCGAGGTCTTGCCATGCTTCAAATGCGCCCCGGATGCGAGTGCTGCGATCGCGACCTGCCGGCCGATTCGCCCGATGCCCGCATCTGTTCCTTCGAGTGCACCTTCTGCAGCGATTGCGCGAGCCGGAAGCTCGCAGGCACATGCCCCAACTGCGGCGGCGTTCTGCTGGCGCGCCCACCGCGGCCTGCGGCCAAGCTCGCGAAGTACCCGGCATCGACCACGCGGGTGTTCAAGCCCGAAGGCTGCGCTGCGGCGCCGGCTTCGTGACGCGCGGGCCGGCATGCAGCAACAGGTTCTTCTCGCGCACGACATCTTTCCGCACATCCGCATCGTCATGGGCATGGTGATCGGCCTCGGGCTGACGCGCCTGCTCTCGGGCGTGGCGCGCATCGTGCAGCACCCGGCGCAGTACCGGCTCTATGCGGTCCACCTGGCCTGGGTCGGCTCCGTGATGCTCGCGCTGGTGCATTTCTGGTGGTGGGAGTTCGGCCTGTTCCAGGTGCATGCCTGGACCTTCGGCACCTATGCCTTTCTCGTCAGCTATGCCATCGTGCTGTTCCTGCTGTGCGCGCTGCTCTTTCCCGACAGCATGCGCGACTACGAGAGCTACGAAGACTACTTCTACGCGCGGCGCGCCTGGTTCTTCGGGCTGCTTGGCGCGACCTTCCTGCTGGACGTGGTCGACACGCTGATCAAGGGCGAAGCGCACTTCGCGCGCTTCGGGTTCGAGTACCTGATCCGCACGCCGGTGCTCGTGGTGCTCTGCGTGGCGGCGGCCATCACCAGCCGTCGCCGTTTCCATGGACTCTTCGTTGCCGCGATGCTGGTCTACCAGCTGTCGTGGATCTTCCGTCTGTTCGATACCCTGGATTGAGGCGCTTATATGAAAACGATGGTCCCCCGCGCGGCCTGGTGGCTGGGTTTCTCCGCGATGTCGGCGGCACTCTTCGTGTCGCCGGCGCATGCCGACGACGCCTGCATGGACAAGGCCCAGACCCAGGCACAGATGAGCGCCTGTGCCGCGGCCGACCTGAAGCAGGCCGACGCCCGGCTCAACCAGCTCTACAAGCAGATGCAGGCGCGCCTGAAGGCCGACGCGCCCACCGGCAAGTTGCTGGTGGATGCGCAGAAGAAGTGGCTGGCCTTCCGCGACGCCGAATGCAGCCTGCGGACCGTGCGCAGCGCCGGTGGCAGCATGCAGCCGATGAACGCGAGCAGCTGCGTGGCCGAGCTGACGGCCGCGCGCGCCAAGGATTTCGAGGATCTGCTGGCCTGCAGCGGCGCGGGCGATGAGCAGGCGCGCGCGAGTTGCGCGATTCCCGGCGCGCGATAGGCCCCCATGGCGGCTTCGCCGTAAGGGCTTTGCTGCACCGCCGGCGCCAACCCCGCCGATATACTTCGCCGATGCGCCGCTGGCTCCTGGTCTTTCTGTTGTTCGTGCTGCCGCTCCAGTTCGCCTGGGCTGGTGCGGCCGGCTATTGCCAGCATGAGCAGGAAGCGAAGGCATGGCACCTCGGCCACCATTCGCACGAGCATGCCGACCCGCAGGATGCCACCGCGGCACCGGACGCTGACGGCGACACCGCCGCGCCGCTCGGCCTGGACCATGGCGACTGCAGCGTCTGCCATCTCGGTTGCGCGAAGCCCTTCGCCAGCGTGATGGTCGACGGCACGCTGGACCTGCGCCAGCACTTCGCCAGCGTCACGCCGGCGTGGCATGCGGCGCTCGGCGCCGACCGCATCGATCGGCCCAATTGGGCACGCGTCGGCTAGTCCGGCGCGCTGCTTCTCTTTCACTTTCTTCCCGTCCTCATCTTCGGATGAGCCGTGGAGGCGCGCGCCGGATTCCCCCGTTGGTCTTTTCACAACTTGGAGAATTCGATGCACAGGCTCCTTGTGCCGCTGGCCTTTCTGGCGGCATTGGCAATCAACCCCTCGCTGGCGCAGCAGCCCCCCACGGGCATGCCAGCGGACGCGGGCCCACTGACGCTGGCGCGCGCCGTCTCGCTCGCGCTCGAACGGCATCCCGCGCTGCGCGCCGCGTCGCGCGAGATCGAGGCCGTCGACGCCGCCCGCGAGCAGGCCGGCGTGCTGCTGCCCAACCCGACGCTCGGCGTCGAGATCGAGGACACGCGGCGTGAGACCCGCACGACCACCATCCTGCTGAGCCAGCCGATCGAACTCGGCGGCAAGCGTGCGGCCCGCATCGAGGCGGCCGAGCGTGCGCGCGAGGTGGCGCGCGCGCAGCGCGAACAGCGCGAGGCCGAGGTGCGCGCGGGCGTGAGCGCGGCCTTCTTCGCGGCGCTGATTGCGCAGGAGCGCGTGACGCTGGCCGAGGCGCTGCTGAACCTCGCCCGCAGCGGCAGCGAGGCGGCCGGCAAGCGCGTGGCGGCGGGCAAGGTCTCGCCGATCGAGGAGACCAAGGCCAAGGTCGCGGCGGCCGGCGTGGCGGTCGAGCTGGTCCAGGCGCGCAGCGAGCGCGCCTCGAGTCTGCACGGCCTGCGCGCGGCCATGGGCGCGAGCGACGATCTCGATCTGTCGCGGCTCGACGGCCGCGCGCAGACGCTGCCGGCGGTGCAAAACCTGGATCTCGACGGACGCCTTGCCGATGCGCCGGCATTGCGTGCGGCCCGGCTCGAAGCCGATCGCCAGGGCGCGCTCGCGGCGATCGAGCGGGCCAGGCGCATGCCCGACATCACGTTGACCTTGGGCGCGAAGCGAGCGCCCGAGGTGGGCCGCGATCAGGCGGTGATCGGCATTTCGGTGCCGCTGCCGATCTTCGACAGCAACCGCGGCAACGTGCGTGAAGCGCTGCAGCGCGAAGACAAGGCGCGCGACGAGGCCGCCGCGCTCGCGATGCGGCTGCGCGCCGAGGCGTTGTCGGCCCGGCAGCGGCTCGATGCGGCGCGCGTCGAGGCCGAGACGATGGTGCGCGAAGTGCTGCCCGGCGCGCAGAGCGCATTCGACGCCACCCTGCGCGGCTTCGAGCTCGGCAAGTTCAGTTTTCTCGAGGCGCTCGATGCGCAGCGCACGCTGTTCCAGGCGCGCGCGCAATACCTCAAGGCGCTCGGCGATGCGCATCGCGCCGCCGCCGAGATCGACAGGCTCATCGGCGGCGCGTCCGCCATTCCCCTCCAGGACCATCGTTCATGAACGCCCCACAACAGAATCTCCTGGCGCGGATCGGCCGCAAGCAACTGGTCGCCATCGTGCTCATCGTCGTTCTCGGGCTCGGCGCGGGCGCGATGATCCTGCGCTCGCAGCCTGGCGGTGCGCCGGCGGACGAGCACGCGCATGAGCATGGCCACGGCGAAGCCGAAAGCCATGCGCACGAGGAAGAGGAAGGCCACAAGGGCAAGGAAGAGGGCGCGCACAAGGACGAAGGCAAGATCGCGTTGTCCGACGCGCAGGTTCAGGCCGCGGGCATCGCACTGGAAAGCAGCGCGCCGGCCACCCTGCGCCAGGTGCTGCAGTTTCCCGGCGAGATCCGCTTCAACGAAGACCGCACGGCGCACGTGGTGCCGCGTGTCGCGGGCGTGGTCGAGCGCGTGTCGGCCGACCTTGGCCAGCAGGTCAGGAAGGGCCAGGTGCTGGCGGTGATCGCGAGTGCGGCCGTCTCGGAGCAGCGCAGCGAGCTCGGCACCGCGCAGAAGCGGCTCGAACTCGCGCGAAGCACCTACGCGCGCGAGAAGAAGCTCTGGGAGGAAAAGATCTCGCCCGAGCAGGACGTGCTGCAGGCGCGCCAGGCCTTGCGCGAGGCGGAGATCGCCGTGGCCAATGCCGGCCAGAAGCTGCAGGCGCTCGGTGCGCCGGCGTCGGCCGCAAGCCTCGGCCGCTACGAACTGCGCGCGCCGTTCGACGGCATGGTGGTCGAAAAGCACATCGCACTCGGCGAGGCGGTCAAGGAAGACACCAACGTGTTCACGGTGTCCGACCTTTCGACCGTATGGGCCGAGATGAACATCGGCGCCAGCGACCTGCCGCGCGTGCGCGTGGGCGAGAAGGTCACGGTGCGTGCCAGCGCCTTCGATGCGGAGGCCGCCGGCACGGTGGCTTACGTCGGTTCGCTGATCGGCGAGCAGACGCGCACCGCGCGCGCCCGCGTGACGCTGCCCAATCCGCAGCTGGCCTGGCGCCCGGGGCTGTTCGTGAACGTCGAAGTGGTGGCTGGCGAGGTCGCCGCGCCGGTCACCGTGGCGACCGACGCGCTGCAGACCGTCGACGGCAAGCCCTCGGTGTTCGTCAAGGTCGATGGCGGCTTCGTGGCACGCCCGGTGCAGACCGGGCGCAGCGACGGCCGGCGCACGGAGATCGTCAGCGGCCTCGAGCCCGGTACCGCGCACGCGGCCGCCGGCAGCTTCATCGTCAAGTCGGAGCAGGGCAAGGGCTCGGCGACGCACACCCACTGAGGCAACGCCAGGAACGACATGTTCGAACGCATCATCAACTTCGCCATCGCGCAGCGGTGGCTGGTCCTGCTCGCGGTGGCGGCGATGGCGGGGCTCGGCATCTACAGCTACCAGAAGCTGCCGATCGACGCCGTGCCCGACATCACCAACGTGCAGGTGCAGATCAACACTGAGGCGCCGGGCTATTCGCCGCTCGAGACCGAGCAGCGCATCACCTATCCGATCGAAACCGTCATGGCCGGGCTGCCGGGGCTGCAGCAGACCCGCTCGCTGTCGCGCTATGGCCTCTCGCAGGTGACGGTGATCTTCGACGACGGCACCGACATCTACTTCGCGCGGCAGCTCGTCAACGAGCGCATCCAGTCGGCGCGCACGCAGATGCCCGACGGCATCAGCCCTGCCATCGGGCCGATTTCGACCGGCCTCGGCGAAATCTACCTGTGGACCGTGGAGGCCGAGGACGGCGCCCGCAAGGCCGACGGCACGCCTTACACGCCGACCGACCTGCGCGAGGTGCAGGACTGGATCATCAAGCCGCAGCTGCGCAACGTGCCGGGCGTGACCGAGATCAACTCGATCGGCGGCTTCGAGAAGGAGTACCAGGTGGCGCCGAACCCGGAGCGGCTGTCTTCCTACGGGCTCACGATGGTCGACGTGGTGGCCGCGCTCGAGCGCAACAACGCCAACGTGGGCGCGGGCTACATCGAGCGGCGCGGCGAGCAGTACCTGATCCGCACGCCGGGGCAGGCGATCGGCATCGAAGACCTGCGCAACATCATCCTCGGCAACGTTGCGGGCGTCGCGATCCGCGTGCGCGACGTGGCCGAGGTCGGCATCGGCCGCGAACTGCGCACCGGCGCCGCCACCGACAACGGCCGCGAGGTCGTGCTCGGCACGGTGTTCATGCTGATCGGCGAGAACAGCCGCACGGTGTCGCAGGCGGTCGACCGCAAGATGCAGGAGATCAACCGCACGCTGCCCGCGGGCGTGAAGGCGGTGACGGTGTACGACCGCACGGTGCTCGTCGACAAGGCGATCGACACCGTGAAGAAGAACCTGCTCGAAGGCGCGGTGCTGGTGATTGCCGTGCTGTTCCTTTTCCTCGGCAACATCCGCGCCGCGCTCATTACGGCGATGGTGATTCCGCTGTCGATGCTGTTCACCTTCAGCGGCATGGTGAGCCAGAAGGTCAGCGCCAACCTCATGAGCCTGGGCGCGCTGGACTTCGGCATCATCGTGGACGGGGCGGTGGTCATCGTGGAGAACTGCGTGCGGCGGCTCGCGCATGCGCAGGCCCATGTCGGCCGCGCGCTGACGCGGCGCGAGCGCTTCCATGAAGTGTTCGCCGCGGCGCAGGAAGCGCGCCGGCCGCTGCTCTACGGGCAGTTGATCATCATGATCGTGTACCTGCCGATCTTCGCGCTCACGGGCGTCGAAGGAAAGATGTTCCACCCGATGGCGTTCACCGTGGTGGCCGCGCTGCTCGGCGCGATGATCCTGTCGATCACCTTCATTCCCGCGGCCGTCGCGCTGTTCATCGGCAACAAGGTGGCCGAGAAGGAGAACCGGCTCATGCAGTGGGCGCGCCGCGCCTATGCGCCGCTGCTCGACCGCGCGATGGGCGCGAAGCCGGTCGTCGTCGCGTTCGCGATCGTGACGGTGCTGCTGACGAGCCTGATGGCCACGCGGCTGGGCAGCGAGTTCGTGCCCAGCCTCAACGAGGGCGACTTCGCGGTGCAGGCGCTGCGCATCCCGGGCACCAGCCTGAGCCAGTCGATCGAGATGCAGGTGCAGCTCGAGCGCAGGCTCAAGGCGCGCTTTCCCGAGATCGAGCGCGTGTTCGCACGCACCGGCACGGCCGAGATCGCGTCCGATCCGATGCCGCCGAACATCTCCGATGCCTACGTGATGCTCAAGCCCATCGACCAATGGCCCGCGCCGCGAAAGACGCGGGACGAACTGCTGGCTGCGGTGCAGCAGGAATTGGCCGCGCTGCCGGGCAGCAGCTACGAGATTTCGCAACCCATTCAACTGCGCTTCAACGAACTGATCTCCGGCGTGCGCAGCGACGTGGCGGTCAAGGTGTTCGGCGACGACATGGACGTGCTGAACGAGACGGCCAATGCGATTGCCGGCGTGCTCGGCACGGTGGACGGCGCGGCCGAGGTCAAGGTCGAGCAGACCACGGGGCTGCCGATGCTGACGGTGGAGATCGATCGCGGCAAGGCGGCGCGCTATGGGCTCAACATCTCGGACATCCAGGACACCGTCGCGATCGCGGTGGGCGGGCGCGAAGCCGGCACGCTGTTCGAGGGAGACCGGCGCTTCGACATCCTGGTGCGCTTGCCCGAGCATCTGCGCAGCGACGTCGCGGCCATCCAGCGGCTGCCGCTGGCGCTGCCGCGCTCGGGCGATGCGGCCGGCGGCGCCCGAACGCACTTCATCCCGCTCGGCGAAGTCGCCACCTTGCGGCTTGCGCCCGGTCCGAACCAGGTCAGCCGCGAAGACGGCAAGCGCCGCGTGGTGGTGAGCGCCAATGTGCGCGGGCGCGACCTGGGCTCGTTCGTGAGCGAGGCCGGTGCGGCGATCCAGCAGAAGGTCAAGGTGCCGCCGGGCTACTGGACCACCTGGGGCGGCCAGTTCGAGAACCTGCAGTCGGCCACGCGGCGGCTGCAGGTGGTGGTGCCGGTGTCGCTGCTGCTGGTCTTCACGCTGCTGTTCGCGATGTTCGGCAACGTGCGCGACGGGCTGCTGGTGTTCACGGGCATTCCGTTCGCGCTCACGGGCGGCATCGTGGCGCTCTGGCTGCGCGGCATTCCGCTCTCGATCTCGGCCGCGGTGGGCTTCATCGCGCTGTCGGGTGTGGCGGTGCTCAACGGGCTGGTGATGATCTCGTTCATCCGCAACCTGCGCGAGGGCGGCATGCCGCTCGACGCGGCGATCCGCGAAGGTGCGCTCACGCGGCTGCGCCCGGTGCTGATGACCGCGCTCGTGGCGTCGCTGGGCTTCGTGCCGATGGCGATCGCCACCGGCACCGGCGCCGAGGTGCAGCGCCCGCTCGCGACGGTGGTGATCGGCGGCATCCTGTCTTCGACCGCGTTGACCTTGCTGGTGCTGCCAATTCTTTATCGACTGGTGCACCGGCGCGACGAAGAAGCGGAAGAAGCGCTCGCCGCGTCAGCGGCAGCGCATCACTCCAGCAGCGCGCGGTGAAGGTGGATCGCCTCGGCCGAGACCGGATTCAGCGCGCCGCTTCCCGCCGCGTCGAGGTGCTGGAGCAGTTCGCGGCGCATGCGCGGCTCCCAGAAGCGCTGCAGGTGCAGCGCCAGGTCGTGCAGCGCTTCGCTGCGGTCGGGCATGGCTTCGAAGAAGCTGCCGATCTGGTTCACCATGCGGATCAGTTGCTCGACGTGCATTGCAGTTCGGCTTTCATTCATTCGATGCCGGACAGGCTGTCGAGCCGGCCCGGGTGGGTGTAGACGACCAGGTCGTCGCCGCGCACGAAACCCGCGAGCGTGAGGCCCGCCTCGTGGGCGACGGCCGCGGCCATCGAGGTGGGCGCCGACACCGCGGCGAGCAGCGGCACGCCGGCCGAGACGGTCTTCTGCACCATCTCGAAGCTGGCGCGGCTGGTCACGGCGATGAAGCCGGCCGAGGCATCGGTGGCGGCGCTTTGGGCGAGCGCACCGACGAGCTTGTCGAGCGCGTTGTGCCGCCCGACGTCCTCGCGCACCAGCAGCGCTTCGCCATCCGCCGTGCACCAGGCCGCGGCATGCACGGCGCCCGTGATCTTCTGCAGCACCTGCCGCGCAGCGAGCTCCCGCATGCCGCGCGCGACGGCGTGCCGGGACAGCGGCGGACCGGGCGGCAGGCGCGGCAGGGTGCGCGCGACCTGCGCAAGGCTTTCGGTGCCACACAGGCCGCAGCCCGTGCGCCCGGCCATGGACCGGCGACGCGCCTTCAAGCGTGCAAAGGCTGAACTCGCGACGTCGAGCTTGAGCGTGATGCCCTCGGGGGCGTATTCCTCCTCGATGCCGTAGAGCTCGCCCTTTGCAGCCAGGATGCCCTCGCCGAGCGCGAAGCCCAGCGCGAAGTCGGCCAGGTCGGTCGGCGTGGCGAGCATCACCGCCTGCGAGATGCCGTTGAACTCCAGTGCGACCGGCACTTCCACGGCCACCCAGTCGGGGCGATCGAAGGCCTGGCTCGCACGCACGCCACGCACGGGCAGCAGCTCGGCGCCGCCAGGGCGCAGCGGCATGTCGGCGAGGTTCACTTCGCCACCGCCGCTTCGGCCGGGTCACCGATCCGCTTGCTGAGCAGTTCTTCCTGCAGTGCGTTGAAACGGCTGTACGACTGCTGCCATTGCGAAGGCTGCATCACCGGCATCACCTGCACCGCGGTGACCTTGAACTCGGGGCAGTTGGTGGCCCAGTCGGAGTTGTCGGTGGTGATCACGTTGGCGCCCGACTCGGGGAAGTGGAAGGTGGTGTAGACCACGCCGGGCTGCACACGCTCGGTGATCGTGGCGCGCAGCACGGTCTCGCCCGCGCGGCTGTTGATGCCGACCCAGTCGCCTTCGCCGATGCCGCGGTCCTCGGCATCGCTCGGATGGATCTCGAGCCGGTCTTCGCTGTGCCACCGGTTGTTGTCGGTGCGGCGGGTCTGCGCGCCCACGTTGTACTGCGAGAGGATGCGTCCCGTGGTCAGGATCAGCGGGTACATGCGCGTCACCTTCTCGTCGGTCGGCACGTACTGCGTGATGATGAACTTGCCCTTGCCGCGCACGAAGGCGTCGACGTGCATGGTCGGCGTGCCCTCGGGCGCAGCCTCGTTGCAGGGCCACTGCACGCTGCCGAGCTGCGCGAGCTTGGCGTAGCTCACGCCCGTGAAGGTCGGCGTCAGCGCGGCGATCTCGTTCATGATCTCTTCGGCGCTCGCGTAGTTCATGGGGTAGCCGAGCGCGTTCGACAGCATCTGCGTGACTTCCCAATCGGCGTAGCCGGCCTTTGGCGGCATGACCTTGGTGACGCGCGAGATGCGCCGCTCGGCATTGGTGAAGGTGCCGTCCTTCTCGAGGAACGACGCGCCTGGCAGGAACACGTGCGCGTACTTGGCGGTCTCGTTCAGGAACAGGTCCTGCACCACGATGCATTCCATCGCCATCATCGCTTCGGCCACGTGCTGCGTGTTCGGGTCCGACTGCACCACGTCCTCGCCTTCGCAATACAGGCCCTTGAAGCTGCCGGTGAGGGCGGCGTCGAACATGTTCGGAATGCGCAGGCCTGGCTCGGCGCGCAGTGCCACGCCCCACGCCGCTTCGAAGCCGCCGCGGGCGGTGCTGTCCGACACATGCCGGTAGCCCGGCAGCTCGTGCGGGAACGAGCCCATGTCGCACGAGCCCTGCACGTTGTTCTGGCCCCGCAGCGGGTTCACGCCCACGCCTTCGCGGCCCACGTTGCCGGTGGCCATCGCGAGGTTGGCGATGCCCATCACCATGGTCGAACCCTGGCTGTGCTCGGTGACGCCCAGGCCGTAGTAGATGGCGGCGTTGCGCTTGCCGTCGTGCCCCTTGGCGAACAGCCGCGCCGCGGCGCGCAGCTCGGCCGCCGGCACGCCGGTCACGGCCTCCATGGCCTCGGGCGAGTTGGCGGGGCGCGCGACGAACTCGCGCCATTCGTTGAACGACTTGGGCTCGCAGCGCTCGGCCACGAAGGCTTCGTCGACCAGCCCTTCGGTCACGATCACGTGCGCCATGGCGCTGATGACCGCCACGTTGGTGCCGGGCCTGAGCTTGAGGTGGTGGTCGGCCTGGACGTGGGGCGACTTCACCAGGTCGATGGTGCGCGGATCGATCACGATCAGCCGCGCCCCGGCGCGCAGCCGCTTCTTCATGCGCGACGCGAACACCGGATGGCCGTCCGACGGATTGGCGCCGATCACCATGATCACATCCGACTTCTCGACCGACTTGAAGGTCTGCGTGCCGGCCGATTCGCCCATGGTCTGCTTGAGCCCGTAGCCCGTGGGCGAATGGCACACGCGCGCGCAGGTGTCGACGTTGTTGTTGCCGAAGGCCGCGCGCACCAGCTTCTGCACCAGGTAGCCTTCCTCGTTGGTGCAGCGCGACGAGACGAGGCCGCCGATGGCATCGGTGCCGTACTTGGCCTGGATGCGGCGGAACTCGCTGGCGGCATGGTTGACGGCGACCTCCCAGCTCACTTCCTGCCAGGGATCGGTGATCCTGCTGCGGATCATGGGCTTGAGCACGCGGTCCTTGTGGGTGGCATAGCCCCAGGCGAAGCGGCCCTTCACGCACGAGTGGCCTTCGTTGGCCTTGCCGTCCTTCCACGGCACCATGCGCACCACTTCGTTGCCCTTCATCTCGGCCTTGAAGCCGCAGCCCACGCCGCAGTAGGCGCAGGTGGTGATGGCGCTGTGCTCGGCCTGGCCCAGCCAGATGACCGACTTCTCCTGCAGCGTGGCGGTGGGGCAGGCCTGCACGCAGGCGCCGCAGCTCACGCACTCGGACTCCATGAAGGGCTGGTCCTGGCCCGGCGATACGCGCGACTCGAAGCCGCGGCCGCTGATGGTGAGCGCAAAGGTGCCCTGGGTTTCCTCGCAGGCGCGCACGCAGCGGTTGCAGACGATGCACTTGGACGGGTCGTAGGTGAAGTACGGATTCGATTCGTCCTTTGCGCTCTTCAGGTGGTTGGCGCCGTCGTAGCCGTAGCGCACGTTGCGCAGCCCCGTCACGCCGGCCATGTCCTGCAGCTCGCAGTCGCCGTTGGCGGCGCAGGTGAGGCAGTCGAGCGGATGGTCGGAGATGTAGAGCTCCATCACGCCCTTGCGCAGTTCCTGCAGCTTGGGGCTTTGGGTGCGCACCTTCATGCCGGCCTCGGCCGGCGTGGTGCACGAGGCAGGGTAGCCACGGCGGCCCTCGACCTCCACCAGGCAGAGCCGGCAGGAACCGAAGGGCTCGAGGCTGTCGGTGGCGCACAGCTTGGGCACCTGTACGCCGGCATCGATGGCCGCGCGCATCAGCGAGGTGCCCTTGGCCACGGTCACGGGGGTGCCGTCGATCTCGAGCGTGACTTCTTCGGTGGACTCGCGGCGCGGCGTGCCGTGGTCGATCTCGTTCAGATGATTCAGCATGGGTGTGTCTTTCTCAGGGCGGGAAAGGGAGCGGGAGCGGGATCGGACAACCGGACGCAGAGGTCGCAAAGGTTTCGCAGAAATCGCAAAAGAAGAATTTCAAATAGTTTGGTTTTCCTTTTGCGTCCTCTGCGAAACCTTTGCGTTCTCTGCGTCCGGTAGTCCGCATTCGAGTGCCTTCAAGCCGCCTCGCGGTCCGGCGCAGACAGGCCGAAGTCGTCGGGGTAGTGGTCGAGCGCCGACAGCACGGGGTAGGGCGTCATGCCGCCCATGGCGCAGAGCGAGCCGTGCAGCATGGTGTCGCAGAGGTCGCGCAGCAGGATCACCTGCTGCGGCCGGTTCTGGTTGCGCGTGATCTTGTCGATCACTTCGACGCCGCGCGTGGAGCCGATGCGGCAGGGCGTGCACTTGCCGCACGACTCGATGGCGCAGAACTCCATCGCGTAGCGCGCCAGCTGCGCCATGTCGGCCGTGTCGTCGTGCACCACGATGCCGCCGTGGCCGACCACCGCGCCCACCGCGGCATACGTTTCGTAGTCGAGCGCCAGGTCCCATTGCGACTCGGGCACGTAGGCGCCCAGCGGGCCGCCCACCTGCACCGCCTTGATCGGCCGGCCGCTCGCGCTGCCGCCGCCGAAGTCGTAGAGCAGTTCGCGCAGGCTCAGGCCGAAGGCCTTCTCGACGAGGCCGCCGCGGCGGATGTTGCCGGCCAGCTGGAACGGCAAGGTGCCGCGCGAACGGCCCATGCCGAAGTCCTTGTAGAAGTCGGCGCCGCGCGCCAGGATCAGCGGCACCGACGCGAGCGTGATCACGTTGTTGATCACCGTTGGCTGGCCGAACAGCCCCTGCAGCGCGGGCAGCGGCGGCTTGGCGCGCACGATGCCGCGGCGGCCCTCCAGGCTTTCGAGCAGCGCGGTTTCCTCGCCGCACACGTAGGCGCCTGCGGCCTTGCGCACATGGAGGTGAAAGCGGCGGCCGGCGCCGAGGATGTCGTCGCCCAGGTAGCCCGCCTGCGTTGCATGGCGGATCGCCTCGTCGAGCGTGGCGATGGCGTGCGGGTATTCCGAACGCACGTAGATGTAGCCCTCGGTGGCGCCGGTCGCGAGGCCCGCGATGACCATGCCTTCGACCAGCATGAGCGGATCGCCCTCCATCGTCATGCGGTCCGAAAATGTGCCCGAGTCGCCCTCGTCCGCGTTGCAGACGATGTATTTCTGCGATGCCTCGGCCGCCAGCACCGTCTTCCACTTGATGCCGGCCGGAAATGCGGCGCCGCCGCGGCCGCGCAGCCCGGATTCCAGCACCTGCTGCACGATCTCGGCTGGCGCGAGCGTCAGCGCGCGGCGCAGCCCGGCAAACCCTTCGTGCGCTTCGTAGTCGGCCACGGACACCGGATCGGTGATGCCCATGCGCGCGAAAGTCAGCCGCTCCTGCTGCTTCAGGTACGGGATCTCTTCGGTGAGGCCCAGGCCCAGCGCATGGTCGCCGCCCGTGAGGAAACCCGCATCGAACAGGCCGGCCACATCGGCCGGCATGACCGGGCCATAGGCCATGCGTCCCGCCGGCGTGGCGACTTCGACCAGCGTCTCGAGCCAGAAGAGGCCGCGCGATCCGTTGCGCACGATGCGCACCGGCAGGTTGCGTGCGAGGGCCTGCGCTTCGATCTGCCGGGCCACGCGGTCGGCGCCCACGGCCAGTGCCGCCGAGTCGCGGGGCACGTAGACGACGATGGCGGCGGTCATGTCGCGCTCCGTGCTTCTTCGAGCACCGCGTCGAACCGCGCCGGGGTGATGCGCGCATGCACCTCGCCGTTCACTGCGATGGCGGGCGACGAGGCGCACAGGCCGAGGCAGAACACCGGTTCCAGTGAATGCTGGCGATCGGTCGACGTGCCGTGCACCGCGCAGCCCAGGCGATGCTCGGCATGTTCGAGCAGCGCGTCCGCACCCATCGCCTTGCAGGCTTCGGCGCGGCAGACCTGCACCAGCAGCCGACCCGCGGGCGCAACGCGGAAGTGGTGGTAGTAGCTGACCACGCCATGCACTTCGGCGCGCGACAGGTTGAACTGCGCGGCCACCAGCGGCACCGCGTCGGGCGGCACGTGGCCCAGCGCATCCTGTATCGCGTGAAGCGCCGGCAGCAGTCCGCCGGGCAGGTCCTTGTGCGCCGCCGCGAGGGAGGTCGCGATGCTCAGGTCGGTCATATGCTGTTCGTCTCCTATTTATGGCATGGCCATCTCGTGGTTTTCGCGAGTGTAGGGAGCGAGGTCGGCTGCCACAATATGAGGTGAACCGCCCGATACATATGCTTTGAAAAGCCGAAACCCACCATGCATGAAGTACAGATCAAGCCGCAATGGACCATCCGCCAGCCCGACGGCACGGCGCTGGCGCCGCGCGTCATCGAACTGCTCGTGAAGGTGCTCGAGCACGGCAGCCTGTCGAGCGCCTGCGTGGAGGCTGGCGTCTCCTACCGCCACGCGTGGGAACTCATCCGCCAGGGCGAAGCCATGTTCGGCCAGCCGCTGGTGGCGATGCAGCGGGGCAAGGGGTCTAGCCTCACGCCGCTCGGCGAGAAGCTGGTGTGGGCCGATCGGCGCATCACGGCGCGGCTGTCGCCGCTGCTCGACTCACTGGCCTCGGAACTCGGCGCCGAAATCGAGAAGCTCATTCCTTCGGTGCCGACCTTGCTGCGCATCCATGCGAGCCACGGCTTCGCCATCGAGACGCTGCACGCGTTCCTGGCCGCGGCGCAGGTGCCGGGCGACCTGCGCTACTGCGGCAGCGAAGAGGCCGTGGCCTCGCTGCGGCACGGCGGCTGCGACGTGGCGGGGTTCCACGTGCCGCTCGGCGCTTTCGAGGCCGAAGCCGTGGCGCACTACGGCGCCTGGCTCGACCCCGCCACGCAAAAAGTCATCGGCATGGCCACGCGGCACCAGGGCCTGATGGTGGCGCCCGGCAACCCGAAGAAGATCTACACGCTGGCCGACCTGTCGCGCCCCGACGTGCGCTTCATCAACCGGCAGGCGGGCTCGGGCACGCGCTACCTGTTCGACCTGCAGTTACGCGATCAGGGCATCGCGCCCGAATCGATCAAGGGCTACGAGCAGTGCGAGTTCACGCACGCGGCCGTGGCCGCCTTCGTCGCCAGCGGCATGGCCGACGCGGGCTACGGCGTAGAGACGCCCGCGCGGCAGTTCAAGCTGGACTTCATCTCCAACCAGGTGGAGCGCTACTTCCTGCTGTGCGACGAACGCTCGCTCACGGCGCCGATCGTTGCGCGCATGCTCGACATCCTGCGCAGCGACGCCTACCAGCAGGCGGTGAACCGGCTCGCGGGCTACCAGGCGGTGGATTGCGGCCGCGTGCTGTCGCTGCCGGAGGCATTCGCGTCGCTGCGCGCCCCGGCGCCTGCCGCACGCTGGGCCCGGCCCGATCGGCCGAAAAAACGCTAGGGCCGCGTCAGGCGCGCAGGTCGAGCCGCTGCCACGCCTCGAACACGTCGACCTGTTTGTGCAGCCATTCCGCCGGCGCCGAGTTCGTGCCCCAGTGGTGCAGCCGCCCGGCGGCCTCGCCGATGTTCCACAGGTGGCGCAGTTGCATGAAGAGCGGCAGCGCAGCCAGATCGCGCTCGCTGACCTCGCCGCCGCCCGCACGGTAGCCGTGCAGGTAGCGCGTCCAGCGCTCGCGCAGTGGGTCGTCGGTCTCCTTGAGGTTCTTGCGCATCAGGTGCGACCACGGCAGCACGCAGAGTTCGTACGCCAGGAAGCCGGGCCCCGCATCGTCGAAGTCGAAGAACACCGAGCGCGCCGTGCCGGCCGCGTCGGTGCTCACGTGGTTGTTGAAGCCGTGCGTGTCGCCATGGCAGACGACGCGCGTCAGCTCGCCTTCGATCCGGGCCAGTTCATCGAGCAGCCGGCACACCAGGCCGCGGTAGGTGTCGAGCAGGGCCGCATCGAGTTCCGGATGCGTCTGCAAGTAGGTGAGCGTTCTGCCTGCGAGGTGGTGGCCGTCGAGGGTGTAGCGGCTTGGCGGACCCGCATAGTCGCGTGCGGCCGCATGGATGCGGGCGAGCGTGCGCGCGGTGAGTTCGTAGTCGTCGAGCGACTCGGGCGTCGTGCCTTCGGCATGGCGGAACAGCGCCAGCGCGCGCGGCCCTTCGGGGAATTGCAGCCGGACGTGCGTGCGCCCGTCCGCCGTCGGCACGGGCGCCGCCACGCTCGCTTCCTTGCCTGCCACGTGGGCGAGCAGCGCGAGTTCGAAGTCGATGTTGAAGTCGCCGCGCGGCCGAATGGAATACACGCGCGCCACGTAACGGGTGCCGTCGTGCGAACGCAGCGCGTAGTTGTCGTTCAGGCCGCGGCGGATCAGGTGGCACTGCTGCACGGCAAGGCCATGGTGCTGCGTCACCCACCGCGCCACCGAGGCGTGCGCGGCGGTGGTGTGGGTGGCGACGAGGTCGGGGTCGTGTGTCGGGGTCCGGCTCATGGTGCGTGGCAGACGACGCACAGCTTGTTGCCCTCGGGATCGCGGAAGTACGCGCCGTAGTAGTTGGCGTGGTAGTGCGGCCGGAGCCCCGGCGGGCCCTCGCAGCTGCCGCCATGGGCCAGCGCGATGTCGTGCACGGCGCGCACGGTCTCGCGGCTGTCCGCGGTGAAGGCGACCATCTGCCCGTTGCCCGGATGGTGCGGCTGCCCGTCATGGGGCTTGGCGATGACGAAGAAGGGGCGCGACTGGCCGGCGCTCTGCCAGCCGGCCCACGGCCGCTCGGGCTCGCAGAAGCGCAGCGTGGTGCCGAGGCGCTCCATCACGGGGCGGTAGAAGCGAAGGCTGCGCTCGAAATCGCTGACGCCGAGAAAGACATGGGAGAACATTCGGGGTCCTTGGTTGCAGCCCCATTGTCTCAGCGCCCACTGGCCCGACATCGGCGGCGACTGCCGCCGCCCCTCGCTCAGAACTTGTAGCTCAGCGTCGCCACCGCGTTGCGCGGCGTACCGAAGAAGGCCTGCCCGTCGATGTTGCTGTAGTAGCGCTTGTCGAGCAGGTTCTCGATGTTGAGCTGCAGCGCCAGCCGCGGTGAGAACGCATAGCGCGCCATCAGGCTCACGACCGCGCGCGAGCCCTGCGTGTAGCGCAGGTCGACGCCGCCGACGCTGTAGGGGTGGTACACGCGGTTCTGCCAGTTGACGCCGCCGCCGACGGTGAGCCGGTGCCACGCGCCCGGCAGGCGGTAGGTCGTGAAGAGCGTGGCCTGGGTGGTCGGCATCGTGGGGTTGATGCGGTTCCCGTCGCCATCGCGCCCGAGCGTGCGCGCGATGCCGGCGTTCACCTGCCAGCCTTCGGCCAGCGCGCCAGACACCTGCAGCTCGACGCCCTTGCTGGTCACGCCGCGCGCGCCGTAGTAAGCGCCTTCGGTGGAGTTGGGCACGAGCCGGGTGCCGTCGCGCTGCGCGACGTTCTCCTGTTCGGTGCGGAAGACGGCGAGCGAGGTGTTGAGCTTGCCGTCCATGTGCTCGCCCTTGATGCCGATCTCGTAGCTGCGGCCGGTGACCGGATCAAGGTAGGCGCCCGTCGCGTCGCGGTAGTTCTGCGGCTGGAAGATGTCGGTGTAGCTCGCATACAGCGAGACGCTCTCGCTCAGGTCGTAGACCAGGCCTGCATACGGCGTGAACACCTCGTGGCGGCGCGTGACGGGGTCGTCCGCCGTGAGGCGGTGCGCGCGCCAGCTGTTCTGCCGGCCGCCCACGATGAGCTTGAGCGAATCGGCCAGCGACAGCCGCGCCGCGCCGTAGTAGCCGGTCTGGCGCGTTTTGTTGACGCCCGAGACCTCGAGCGCGCCCCAGCTCGGCTCGGGGTAGGCGCCGTTCCAGAGATAGAAGTTGCCGGTGCCGGGCAGCGGGCTGTTGCGCGGATGGTTGGCCTCTTCGTAGCGCGACACGCTGTGCGTGATGCCCACCACGAGCTCATGCTCGCGGCCGAGCAGCCGGAACGGGCCGGTCGCCTGCAGGTCGAGGCTGTTCTGCCGGAACGCATGCTCGAAGTAGCCGGGCAGCGAGCCCAGGCCCGTGCCGCTCAGGCGGTCGAGCCCGCCGAAGAGGTACAGCAGCTTGGCGTTCTGCTTGCTGTCGCGGTGCGAGGCATTGGCCTTGAGCGTCCATCCGTTGTCGAGCCGGTGCGCCAGGTTCGCGAACGCGGTGGTGCTGGTCGTGTCCCAGTGCGTCCACGGCGTGCCGATGGTCTTGCCTGCATGCCAATGGGTCGGCCCGCCATCGGCGAAGGTCAGCGGCAGGCCGCCCCAGGTCGACGAGGTGGGCCGGTTGGCCTGCGACTCGATGCCCACGCTCAAGGTGGTGTCGGGCGACAGGTCGGCATCGACCACGCCGTAGAGCACGTGCTTGCGGCCGTGGTACATGTCGATGAACGAATCGCGGTCTTCGGTCATGCCGATGACGCGCGCCCGCACACGGCCGTCGGCCGTCACCGGCGTCGAGAGGTCGACGGTGGCGCGGCGCAGGTTCCACGAACCGAGCGCGAGCGACGCGCTGCCCGCGAACACGCGGCTGTCGGCATGCTTGCGCACCAAGTTGACCGAGGCCGACGGATTGCCCGCGCCGGTCAGCAAACCCGTCGAGCCGCGCACGACCTCGATGCGGTCGTACAGCACCGGGTCATTGGTGGAAGCGCCGAAGAAGTCGGTCGTGACGTTGGTCGGCACGCCGTCGTACTGGTAGTTGTCGATGTAGAAGCCGCGCGCGTACAGGTCGGTGCGGTCGCTGTCGGAGCTCACCGAAACCACGCCCGGAACGCTCTTCATCGCCTGGCCCAGCGAGAGCAGGTTCTGGTCGTCGATCTGCTGGCGCGTGATGACGGTCACCGACTGCGGCGTCTGCCGCAGCGACAGCGCGAGCCCGGTGGCCGCGGCCGTGGCGCGCGTGGTGTAGGCGCCGGTGCCTTCGGTGGTGCCGCTGCGGTCGGCGTCGGCCGCGACCGTGATCGGCGCGAGCGTGGCGATGCCCGCGCCGCTGCTCGCTGCAGCGCTGCCGTCCGCGCCGCTGCGGCTCAGCGTGTAGCTGCCGTCGCTGCGCGCGGCGAGCTGCAGGCCGCTGCCGGCCAGCAGCCGCGCCGCGGCCTCGCGCGGGGTGTAGCGGCCCGACACCGCCGGGCTGTTGCGGCCCTGCGTGAGCGCCGGATCGAACGACAGCGCGATGCCGCTTTCGGCCGCAAAGCTCGCCAGCGTGCGGCCGAGCGGCCCGGCCGGAATGTTCCAGCTGCGCGGCGCGGCCGCGTCGAGCGTCGCTTCGCCGGCCGCGCAGGCGGGCATGCCCGCACCCGCGAGCCCGCCGAGGGCGAGTGCGAGCAGGGCCTGGCGAAGGGTGGAGAGCGTGCCGGGAAAAGGAGCTTGAGAAGAAAGAAGTGGCATGTCGTTCGGACCGATGGAAAAGGGAGGCGTGTTCACTCCCTTGCCAGCCGAAACGAAAAAAAGTCTCACCCCGCGGCGGAAATATTTTTTCTAGGTCGCCGCACGGGGCACCAGCGTGACCCAGTGCCCACGCAGCCGGCTCACCGCTTCCACGGGATAGGTCGTCACCAGCATGCGCAGCACGCGGTCGGTGTCGGCCAGCGGAAAAGCGCCCGAGATGCGCAGCTCGGCCACGGCCGCGTCGCACACGAGCAGGCCGGGCCGGTGGCGCGACAGCGTGGCCGCGAACTCGGCCAGGCGCATGCCGTCGGCCACCAGCATGCCTTGGGCCCAGGCCACGTCGGAGGCGTCGGCCGGCGTGAAGGCGCCGATATGGTCGGCCGTGAAGTGCGCCTGCTGCGGCGCCGTGATCACGCGCGGTGCGGCCCGGCGTGGCGTGATCTGCACCGCACCTTCGAGCACCACGATGTGCGTCCGGCCGCCGCCGTCGTTTTCATCGTCGTCGTCGTCGGCGGCGCGCACGCTGAAGCGGGTGCCCAGCGCTTCCATCACGCCGCTCGCCGTTGCCACCCGGAACGGCCGGTGCGTGGGCGCGGTGTCGGGCGCAGTCTGCACCAGGATCTCGCCCGCGCGCAGCAGCACCAGGCGCTCGGTGGCATCGAAGCGCACGTCGATCGCACTCGCGGTGCCGAGCGTGACGCTGCTGCCATCGGCCAGGCGCAGCACGCGGCGTTCTCCGGTGGCGGTGCGGTGCTCGGCGGTCCAGCCGCGCTCGGCGGCGAGCTGCCAGCCGAGCCAGCCCGCGGGCACGGCCGCGAGCAGCACGGCCAGCCGGCCGACCGCCGCGCGGCGCGTACCGGCCTGGCGGCGCTCGGCCCGCGCGAGCGACGGCATCGCAAGCGCCGAGGGCAGGGTACCGAGCTTGTTCATGAGCTGCTCGGCGCGGGCCCAGGCGCGTGCGTGGTCGGGGTGGCTCTGGCGCCAGCGCTCGCAGGCGCGGCGGTCATCGTCGGTGGCGGCGCTGTCGTTCAGCCGCATCAGCCATTCGGCCGCCTCGTCGAGAACGCGCGGCGCGATGCCGTTCATGCCGCTCAGCCTTCCATCAACGCCAGGCAGCCGCGAAAGCCCTGCTGCATGTAGCGCTTCACCGTCACGAGCGACACGCCGAGTTCGCGCGCGATGTCCTCGTACTTCCAGCCATCGATCTGCGACAGCAGGAACGCGCGGCGCGCGGCCGGCTTGAGCGCGTCGAGCATGGCGTCGATCTCGTGCAGCGTCTGCAGGATGGCCAGGCGCTGTTCGGGCGACGGCGCCTCGGCCTCGGCCATGACCGCCAGCGCCTCGAGGTACGCGCGCTCGAGCGCCTGGCGCTGGTACCAGTTCACGAGGATGTTCTTGGCCACGCTCGTGAGGTAGGCGCGCGGCTGCGCGATCACTTCCGGATGGCGTGCCGTGAGCAGGCGCGCGAAGGTGTCCTGCGCCAGGTCGGCCGCATCGCTCGGATTGGCCAGCTTGCGGCGCAGCCACGCCTGCAGCCAGCCGTGGTGGTCGCTGTAGAGGGTATGGACTTGCGCGTGGGCTGCTTGGGCGGCGGGCATGGCATGCGGCACGCCGGCCGGGCCGACGTTGTCAAATAAGAAGCATTCGCATTCTATCCGGCCGTGTGCCCAACTCAGCGCCGGGCCGATTCACGCCGGTGCAGCAAGTCCATGAAGGCGCGGCCCACCGGCGAGGGCGAGCGCCCCGCGCGCGTGATCAGCCCGATGGCGCGCGACATCACCGGCCGCTGCAGCGGCACGGTGGCGAGCGCGTCGTTCTGCGACAGCTGCAGCGCCAGCCGCGGCAGCGCGGTGATCCCCAGCCCGGCCGCGACGAGCGCGCCCGCCACGGCGACGCTCGAATATTCGAGCGCGGGTTGCACCGGCAGGCCGCGCTGCAGAAACGCGGCGTCGGTGATCGGCCGGATGCTGCTCTGCGAAGCGCTCGCAATGAAGGGCCGCGTCGCGAACACCGACCACGACGCCGAGGCGCGCGCGGCCAGCGGATCGTCGCGCCGGCACAGCAGCACGAAGGGGTCGTCGCGCAGGTGCCGGTAGAGCAACGGCTCGTGCGGGCCCGGGCGCACGCTGAGGGCGAAGTCGGCACGGCCTTCGTCCACCGCGGCGCGCACCGCCTCGGCCGGCCCTTCGATCAGCGAGAACTGCACCTGCGGATGCTGCTCGCGAAATTCGGCGATGGCGCGCGGCAGCAGGGCCACGCCCGTGGATGGCAGTGCCGCGATCGTCAGGTGCCCGCTGCGGCCATCGAGGAACTGCGACAGCTCGCTGAACGAGCTGTTGAAGTTCTCCAGGATGCGCAGCGCGATCGGTAGCAGCTCGCGCCCGGCCGGCGTGAGCGCGACATGCCGCGTGTCGCGGTCGAACAGGCGCGCACCCACCAGCGCCTCGACGATGCGCACCGTGCGGCTCAGCGCCGGCTGCGACACGTGCAGCGCCTGCGCGGCGGCACGGAAGTTGGCGGTCTTCGCGACTTCGGCGAAGGCCTCGAGCTGCTGCAGCGTGATGTCGAATCGCACGAATGCGGCGCTCCCGGGTGAGGGTGGATTGATCCATCCAAGTTATCACAGATATAGGAATATTGTTCTTCCCAGATCAATGCGCGGCGCCCAGACTGGCGGCATCTACAACCACGGAGACGAGGGGCCCACGGGCCCTTGCGAGATGGACCCTAAGATTCTGGAAGGCATCCGGGTGCTCGAACTCGGACAGGTGCTCGCGGGACCTTTCGCGGGCGCGATCCTGGCCGACCTCGGCGCCGACGTCGTGAAGCTCGAGCGCATCGAAGGCGGTGACGATGCACGCCGCATGGGCCCGGCGTTCCGCCACGGCGATGCGCTCAACTTCCATGTGTTCAACCGCGGCAAGCGCTCGGTCGCCATCGACCTGAAAAGCAGCGAAGGCATGGCCGCGTTCGAGGCGCTCGCGGCGGGCGCGGACATCCTGATCCACAACCTGCGCCCGGGAGTCACGCAGGCGATGGGCATCGACGGCCCCTCGCTGTGCGCGCGCCATCCGCGGCTCGTCTATTGCGAGATATCGGCCTTCGGCCACACCGGGCCGCTCCGCATGCAGCCGGGCTACGAGCCGTTGGTCCAGGCCTTCAGCGGGCTTTCGAGCATCAACGGCGGGCCCGACGATCCGCCCATGCGCACCGGCGCCTCGGTCTGCGACCAGGGCACCGGCATGTGGGCCGTGATCGGTGCGCTGGCGCTGCTGCAGCGGCGCCACCTCACGGGCCGGGGCGGCGTGGTCAGCACCTCGCTGCTCGAGACCGCGCTGGTCTGGACCGGGCAGAAGGCCGATGCCTACGTCAACGAAGGCCGGCTGCCCGAGCGCCACCGCTCGGGTCATCCCGGCTTCGCGCCCTACGAGGCCTTCGACACCGCCGATGCGCCGCTCCTGATCTGCTGCGGCAACGACCGGCTCTTCGCCAAGTTCGCGCACGCGCTCGGGCGCGACGACTGGACCACCGACGCGCGCTTCGCAAGCAACCGCCTGCGGCTGCAGCACAAGGCCGAGCTGTTCGAGCAGATCGGTCCGCTGCTGCGTGCGCGCGACCGCGCCGACTGGCTGGCGCGCTTCAGTGCCGCCGGCGTGCCCTGCGCGCCGGTGCACACCGTGCCCGAGGCGATCGCGCATCCGCAGGTCGAGGCGCTGGGCATGCTGCAGCCCGTGCCGGGCGAAGATTTCCGCCTGACGGCGCTGCCGATGTCCATCGACGGCGTGCGGCCCGCGCACCGCGCGGTCGCGCCGCGGCTCGGCGAGCACAACGCGGCGCTCGGTGCGCCGCCGGTGGCGCGCGGCGACTGAGCGACGGCAGCGTTTCCTTTTTTTCCCAAGAGCGACAGACATCCCAACGGAGACATCACCCATGCGCACTTCGATCTTCCGCCTCGGCGCGGTCCTGGCCTTCGCGGCCGCGGCGGCAGCACCTGCCCACGCGCAGGACTATCCCGCCAAGCCCCTCACCGTCGTCGTGCCGTTCGCGGCGGGCAGCGGTACCGACCAGCAGGCGCGCAGCATCGCGCAGGCCCTGACGGCCGAATACAAGGTGCCGGTGATCGTGGAGAACCGCGCCGGCGCCAGCGGATTCATTGCCGCGCAGTACGTCGCCAAGGCCGCGCCCGACGGCTACACGCTGCTGATGACCACCAACACCACGCACGCCGCCAACGAGCACCTGTACAAGAAGCTGCCCTACGACCCGGTGAAGGACTTCACGCCGGTCACGCTGCTGTCCAAGGGCCACATGCTGCTGCTGGTGGGCGCCGACTCGCCGATCAAGTCGGTGGCCGACCTCGTGGCGGCGGCGAAGAAGTCGCCGGGCAAGCTCAACTTCGGCAGCGGCAGTTCGTCCAGCCGCGTCGCGAGCGAGCTGCTCAAGCAGATGGCGGGCATCGACATGATGCACGTGCCCTACAAGAGCAACCCGATGGCGATCACCGACCTGCTGGGCGGGCAGATCGACTTCATGTTCGCCGACGCGCCCACCGCGCTGCCGCACGTCAAGAGCGGCAAGCTGCGCGCGCTGGCCGTGAGCGGCAACAAGCGCCTGGCCGCCGTGCCCGCGCTGCCCACCGTGGCCGAAGCGGGTGTGAAGGGCTACGACATGTCGTACTGGACCGCCGTCTACCTGCCCGCGGGCGCACCCACCGACGTGACGCGCAAACTCAATGAAATGCTGGTGAAGGTGACGGCGTCGCCGGCCATCGTCGCCTACCAGGCCATCTCGAGCGGCGAGGCCGCCACCGGCACGCCAGAGGCGCTGGCGCAGTTCCAGGCCGCCGAGTCGCAGAAGTGGGGCCGTGTGATCCGCGCCGCCGGCATCGAGCCTGAGTGAGCACGCGATGAGCACCACGCACAAGCAGAAGAAGACCGTGCGCATCGGCGGCGCCTCGGGCTTCTGGGGTGACAGCAGCACGGGCGCGCCGCAGCTCGTGGCAGGCGGCGACGTCGACTACCTCGTGTTCGACTATCTCGCCGAGCTCACGATGTCGCTGCTGGCCGGCGCGAAGCTCAAGAACCCCGAGGCCGGCTACGCCACCGACTTCGTCGACACCGCCATGGCCGCCGTGCTGCCCGAGGTGATGCGCCGCGGCATCCGCGTGATCGCCAATGCCGGCGGCGTGAACCCGCGCGCCTGCGCCGCCGCGCTCACGACATTGGCGGCCGGCATGGGGCTCGCGCCGCGCATCGCCGTGGTCACGGGCGACGATGCGCTGCCGCATGCCGACGCGCTGCGCGCGCAGGGCATCGGCCACATGCTCACCGGCGCACCGCTGCCCGAACGCCTCGTGAGCGCCAACGCCTACCTGGGCGCAGTGCCGATCGCGCGGGCGCTCGATGCCGGTGCGCAGATCGTCATCACGGGCCGCTGCGTCGACAGCGCGGTCACGCTCGGCGCGCTGATGCACGAGTTCGGCTGGGCCGACGACGACTGGGACCGCCTTGCGGGCGGCAGCCTGGCCGGCCACATCATCGAGTGCGGCGCGCAGGCCACCGGCGGCCTGCACACCGACTGGGAACAGGTGCCCGACTGGGCGCACATCGGCTACCCGGTGGTCGAATGCGCGCCCGACGGCAGCTTCGTCGTCGGCAAGCCGCCGGGTACCGGCGGGCTCGTGAGCCGGGCCACCGTGGGCGAGCAGCTGCTCTACGAGATCGGCGACCCCGCGGCCTACCTGCTGCCCGACGTGACCTGCGACTTCCGCAGCGTGCAGATCGAGGCCGTGGGTGCCGACGCCGTGCGCGTCTCGGGCGCGCGCGGCCGTGCGCCGTCGGACCGCTACAAAGTCACCGCCACCTACGCCGCGGGCTACCGCTGCAACGCCGAGCTGCTGATCGTCGGCTTCGATGCCGCAGCCAAGGCGCGGCGCAGTGGCGAGGCCATGCTGCGCCGGACGCGCGAGCTCTTCGCGCAGCGCGGCTGGGCCGACTTCTCGGCCACCCACATCGACGTGCTGGGCGCCGAGCAGTGCTACGGCCCGCACGCCACCCCGCGGCCACCGCGCCAGGCGGTGCTGCGCGTGGCCGTGACGCACGCGGAAAAAGCGCCGCTCGCGCTCTTCGCGCGCGAGATCGCCGCGGCCGGCACCTCGTGGGCGCCGGGCACCACGGGCCTCGGTGGCGGGCGGCCGTCGGTCGCGCTGTCGATCCGGCAGTTTCCGCTGCTCGTGGACAAGGCGCTGTTCACGCCCATGGTCGAGATGGCGGGCGAGGCGTGGCCCGTGGCGGTGGCGACGCATGCGGGGGATGTTGCGGCGGCCGATGACACGGCGCCGCAGGCAGAGACAACCGAGTCGGACGCCGACGATGAATTTCTCGAGGTGCCGCTGATCCGCCTGGCCTATGGCCGCAGCGGCGACAAGGGCGACGTCTCCAACATCGGCATCCTCGCGCGCGAGCCGCGCTACCTGCCGGTGCTGCGCGAACAGTTGACCGCCGAGGCCGTGCGCGCCTACATGGCGCATCTGGTCGAGGGCCGGGTCACGCGCTACGCGCTGCCGGGCATCGGCGCCTTCAACTTCGTCTGCGAAGAAGCCCTGGGCGGCGGCGGCATGGCCTCGCTGCGCACCGACCCGCTGGGCAAGAGCATGGCGCAGATCCTGTTGTCGATGCCGGTGCGCATCGCGTCGCGCCGGCTCTAGCTGGATCTGGCTAGAACTTCCCGCGCAACGTCACCATCGCGCTGCGCGGCTCGCCATAGACGTTGCCCCAGGCCGGCGCGCCGATGGTCTGGAAGTAGGTCTTGTCGAACAGGTTGCTCACGTTCAGCGCAGCCGACCAGTTGCGGTTGATCTGGTAGCCGATGCGCGCGCCCCAGACCGCGTAGGAGGCCTGCTCCAGCGTGATCGCGCCGGTGGTGCGCGAGCTCGCGGTCTGGAAGTTGACGCCGCCGCCCACGGTCCACGCGTTGAGCGCGCCGGGCAGGCGGTAGTCGGTCCAGAGGCGCAGCATGTGCTTCGGCGAATAGGTGCTGGCAAAGTCGATGCCGGCATTCGCGGTGTCGTTCAGGTACCTGAACTCGTTGAAGGTGTAGCCCGCGAACACCTGCCAGCCGCGCGCCAGCTCGCCGCTGATCTCGGCGTCGAAGCCCTGGCTGCGCACCTTGCCGGTCGATACGTAGCAGTAGGTGCTGCGCGTGCACACGTTGCTCAGGTCTTCCTGCGCGCGGTTGTTCTGGTCGACGCGGAACAGCGCCAGCGACGCGTTGACCTTGCCGTCCATCAGTTCGCCCTTAAGGCCCAGTTCGTAGTTGCGGCCCTTCACCGGCGGTAGCATGTCGCCGGCGGCGGTCAGCGCGTTCTGCGGCTGGAAGATGTCGGCGTAGCTCGCGTACGCCGACCACTGCGGGCTCAGCGCATAGACCAGGCCGCCGTAGGGCGTGAGCACGCCGCTCTCGCGGTAGGGATCGACGGTGGCGGCGCCGGTCAGGCGGTCGCGCTCGTTGGCGCGGTAGCGCGTGACGCGCGCGCCGAGCACCAGCGTCAGCGGATCGCTCAGGCTCAGGCGCGCCACGCCGTAGGCGCCCGACTGGGTGATGCGCGTGTCGGTGTCGCCGCCGCGGTAGCGCTCGGCCAGGAAGGTGGCGCGGCTCGGCTCGGCGATGGCCGAGACCGGCGCAAAGACGTTGTTGGCCACGCCGGGCAACTGGATCAACGAGAAGTCGCTGTGGTTGCGCATGCGGGCGGTGTTGGCGCCGAAGTTCACCGAGTGCCTGCGGCCGAAGGCCTCGAACTTGCCGTCGACGGCGATGTCGAGCGTCTTGTTGTCGGTCTCGAAATCGAACAGGCCGGCGTACATCACGTTGCCGCGCAAGGTCGCGGGGTTGACGGCGCCGAGCGCGAAGGCGTACTTGATGTCCTGCGCCTCGCGCACATAGCCGGCCGTGACCTTGAGCGACCAGTCGGCATTGAAACGGTGCGCAAGTTCGGCGAAGGCCGAGGTCTGCGCGCTGTCCCAGCGGTTCCAGTCGGCCACGAGCGAGGTCGAGCGGCGCAGATGCAGGTCGGCGCCGTTGCTATAGCGCGGCAGGCCCTGGAAGAAGGGCCGCGCCTGGAGCTTCTCGTGGCTGGCGCCGACGGTGAGCAGCGTCTGCGGGCCGAGGTCGGCCTCGAGCACCGCATAGAGCACGCCGGTGCGGCTCTTCGCGTGGTCGTAGAAATAGTCGCGGTCGTTGGCGCTGCCGACCACGCGGCCGCGCAGCGTGCCGGCCTCGTTCAACGGGCCGCTCGCGTCGACCTCGGCGCGGTAGTTGTTCCACGAGCCCGCACTGGCTGACACCTGAAGCTGCCGGTCGGGCGTCGGGCGCTTGCGCACGAGGTTGATGGTGGCGCTCGGCGAACCGGCGCCCTGCAGCAGGCCGGTGGCGCCGCGCACCACCTCCACGCGGTCGAGCGTGGCGGCGTTGCTCGTGAAGCTGTTGGCCTGCGGATAGTAGAAGGCGCGGTTCACGCCGTCGTACTGGTAGGTGTCGACGCGGAAGCCGCGCGAATACACATAGCGCCCGCCCATCGGGCTGTCGTACATCGTGATGCCCGTCGACTGGGCCAGCACGTCGTCGATGGTGTGCAGGTTCTGGTCGTCCATCTTCTGGCGCGTGACCACCGTGACCGACTGCGGAATCTCCTTCAGCGCCTGCTCACCCTTGCCCACGGTCACGCGGCGGCTGGCATACGAGCCCGAGCCTTCGGTGACCGCGCGCTCGGCCTGCGCCGTGACGCGCACTTCGCTGAGCATCGCGGCGCCCGCACCCGCCGATGCGGCAGAGGGGCTCGCGCCGGGCGCTGGCTGCGGGCGCAGCGTGTAGCCACCGCCTTCGCGCGGCACGGCCTGGAGCCCCGTGCCCGCGAGCAGGCGGGCGAAGCCGTCGCCCACCGCATGGCTGCCGCGCAGGCCATCGGTGCGGCGGCCTTCGGTCAGCGAAGGGTCGAACGACAGCGTGACGCCGGCCTGCGCGGCAAAGCGCGACAGCGCCGGGCCGAGCGCGCCTGCGGGAATGTCGTGGCTTGCCGCGGCTGCGGCAGGCGCGTTGGCCTGCGCAGCGGCCGTGCCGCCCGAAGCGGCGAGCGCGAGAGCGAGGCAGAGGGAAGACGGCCGCAGGGCCGCGGTGCGGGAGGAAGACGTTGGCATGGTCGGTGGTGGTCCTGTTCTTGCCGCACTCTTTTTGCAGTGCGGCTCCATGGCTTGCCCGACGAAGTGCCAAAAGGGGACAGGGCCCGCTCAAAAAAATTTCAGGCCGGCACCACCGTCACCCACCACCGCGTGCGCGTGAGCACCTGCACCGGCAGCGTGCTCGCCACCATCGAGAGCACGTAGTCGGTGTCGCGCAGCTGGAACGCGCCGGAGATGCGCAGGTCGGCGACCTCCGGGCTGCAGTGCAACAGCCCGGGCCGGTAGCGCGACAGCGCGGCGCAGAAGTCGGCCAGGCGCATGTTCTCGGCGTAGAGCACGCCCTGCGTCCAGGCCTGGCTCTCGGGCGAAACGGCGGCGAGGGGCGCGGCGCCCTGGCCGCTCAGCACCGTCTGCTGGCCCGCGGCCACCACCACGGCCGGCGACGAGGCACCGCGCAAGGTGACCTCGACGGCGCCTTCGGTGACGGCCAGCCGCACGGCCGGCCGTTGCACCGCCGTGGGCGCCTCGGCGTCCTGCCGCACGGTGAAGCGCGTGCCCAGCGCGCGCAGCCGGCCCTGCACCGTCTCGACGACGAACGGCCGCGCATCGGCGGCGGTCGTGACCTGGATCGCGCCCGCGCGCAGCTGCACCGTGCGCTGCAGGCCGTCGATGCGCACGTCGATCGCGCTGCCGGTGTCGAGCAGCACGCGGCTGCCGTCGGCCAGCCGCACCTCGCGCCTTTCGCCGGTGGCGGTGGCGTGGTCGGCGGTCCAGCTGTCCCATGGCGCGAGGCGCCAGCCGAGCCATGCGGCCGGTGCGGCCGTGCCCAGCACGGCCAGCGTGCGCAGCGCGGCGCGCCGGTTGCCGCGGGCCTGCCTTGCGAGCACCGGCACGCCGACGGCCGCGGGCACGGCGCCGAATTTCTGCGACAGGCGCTCGGCACGCTGCCATGCGCGCTCGTGCGCAGGGTCGGCATGGCGCCAGGCCGCGCAGGCCGCGTGGTCCGCAGCGGCGGCCTGGCCCGAGTGCAGCCGCACCAGCCACTGCGCGGCTTCGCGCAGCACGGCCGCGTCGGGCGGCGGCAAGGCGCTCATTCCATCAGCGCCAAACAGCGCTCGAAGCCCAACGCCATGTGGCGCTTGACGGTGCGTTCGCTGATGCCCAGCCGTTCGGCGATCTGCGCGTAGGTCAGCCCCTCGAGCTGCGACAGCACGAAGGCTTCGCGCACCTTGGGCGGCAGGCCGTCGAGCATCGCGTCGATCTCGTCGAGCGTCTGCAGCAGCTGCAGCCGGTCTTCGGGCGACAGCGCGAGCGCCTCGGGCAGCAGCGCGAGCGCTTCGAGCCAGGCGCGCTCCAGGGCTTGGCGGCGCCAGTGCTCGCTGACCACGCCCTTGGCCAGCGTGGTCAGGTACGCGCGCGGTTCGCGCAGCGCGGGCAGCACCTGTGGCCGCAGCAGCACGCGCACGAAGGTGTCCTGCGCCAGGTCGGCGGCGCTGTGCGCGCAGCCCAGGCGCCGGCGCAGCCAGAGGCTGAGCCAGCCGTGGTGCTCGGTGTAGAGCGCCTGCATGGCGCGGGTGTCGGCGGGAGACATGAAGGAGAAGAAGACGCCAATGCAATTGAGAACTAATCTCATTTTATAAGCATCGATGCCCGGCCGCGCCGCGCGGGCTTCGGGATGGCCCTTTTTTCGGCTTCGTTGCGCATACAGGGGAGGGCGCTTTCTTTGTTGGCGCCTCGCCCGACCACCAACCCACCCCGATGCCTTCTTCCATCCTTGCCCATCCGGGCCTTCCCGTTCTCTCCCGCCTCGCTGCCGCCGTGCTCGGCGGCTATGCGCTGACTGCCGCGCTGGCCGTGTTCGTGGGCGCGGTGCTGCCGTCCACGCGCGCCGATGCGGTGCTGGCGGGCATGCAGCTCGGCTTTGTCGTCTACCCGCTTGCCGTGGTCTGGGCTTTTTCGCCGGTGCCGCTGGCCCGCATGTGGGCCGGCCTGCTCGTGCCGGCCGCAGCGCTCGCAACATGCGGCTGGCTGTGGCCGCGCGTGGGAGGCTGAGATGGGCACTGCTGGCGAAGGCGGTTTCCGCCAGGCGCAGGCCTGGCTGCACACCTGGTGCGGGCTTTGGTTCTCGTGGCTGCTGTTCGCGGTGTTCCTCACCGGCACGCTGGCGGTGTTCGCCGAGCCGATCTCGCACTGGATGACGCCCGAGCACCATGCCGAGGAAGAGAAGGCGGCGGACGCTTCGAACGGCATGGACACCGGCCGCGCGCAGCGCCTTGCCTGGGGCGCGGCCTACATGGCCGAGCACCACCCGTCGGCGCCGATGTGGGAGATCTGGCCTTCGGATGCGCAGGGCGGCGGCGGGCTCACCGTGTACTGGTTCGATGCCAGGCAGCAGTACGTGGCCGCCAAGCTGGACTCGCGCACCGGCGCGCCGCTGGCCGCGCAGACGCACGCGCCGACGCGCGACACCCTCGGCGGCCAGCATTTCATCGACCTGCACTACGAACTGCATGCGGGCCGCATCGGCCTGTGGACCGTGGCCATCGCGACGCTGGCCATGCTGGTGGCGCTGGTCTCGGGCGTGGTCACGCACAGGCGCATCTTCAAGGACTTCTTCACCTTCCGGCCGAAGAAGGGCCAGCGCAGCTGGCTCGATGCGCACAACACCGCCGCGGTGCTCACGCTGCCCTTCCAGTTCATGATCGCCTACACGGGCATCGTCATCTCGGGCATGACCTTCCTGCCCGCGGGCAAGCTCGTGCACTACGGCAGCGACCCGGCCGCAGAGCGGCAGTTCGTGGCCGAAATGAACGGCGGCGGCCGGCCGGCGCCAAGCGGCAACGCGATGCCCGTGCCAGATCTCGAAACCTTCGCCGCGCGCGGCCAGGCGCTCATGGGCCAGCCGGTGCGCGCGATCGTGATCGACCATCCCGGCGATGCCGCGGCGCGCATCGGCGTCTACGGCTGGAACGGCGACGTCGACACGCTGCACCGGCTGAGCGCCACCACCGGCATGGCCATGTTCTCGGCCGCCACGGGCGAGACGCTGCAGGTGCGCCTGCCCGGCATGGCCGACGGCGGCGCCGCAGCGCGCGCGCAATCCGCGATGGGCGGCCTGCACAAGGCGACCTTCGGTGGCTGGGCCGTGAAGTGGCTCTACTTTCTTTGCGGACTCGCCGGCGCCGCGATGATGGCCACGGGCGCGATCCTGTTCATGGTCAAGCGCCGCGGCCGGCACGGCGGCGAGTTCGGCAGCGCCAGCGCGCGCGTCCATCGCTGGATCGAGGGCCTGAACGTGGCCGCCACTGTGGGGCTGGGCATCGCCTGCGCAGGCTACCTCTGGGGCAACCGGCTGCTGCCGCTGGACCTGGCGCACCGCGCCCAATGGGAACTGGGCGTCTTCTTCGGGCTCTGGCTGCTCGCACTCTTGCATGCGTTGCTGCGCCGGCCGGACGCTGCCTGGCGCGAGCAGCTCGCGCTGCTGGCGGGGCTCTGCCTGCCGCTGCCGCTGTTGAACTTCGCCACCACCGGCGACCACCTGCCCGCGCAATGGCTGCGCGGCGACTGGGAGAGCGCGGGGGTCGAGGCGGTGTCGCTGGCCTTCGGCCTGGCCGCCGTGGGCGCCTTGCGTTTCATGCGCGGGCGGCGCGCGCAGGACACTGCGAAGGCATTGCCATGAGCACCCTCATTGCGTCGCTGCTGGCGCTTGCGCTCGCCTTTGCGGGCATGGTTGCGCTGAGCTTTGCGATGGACCGCCACTTCGAGCAGCTCACGCGCCGGCGCGAGACGCCGCGCCCGCTGCGGGCGCTGCTGCGCGTGCTCGGCAGCCTGTTGATCGCCGCCGCGCTGGCGCCTTGCCTGCTCGCCTGGGGCGCCAGCGTGGGCACGGTCGTGTGGCTGTGTCTGCTGAGCGCGGGCGCGTTGGGCGTGACGGTGTTGCTGTCCTGCCTGCCGCGCCGCGCGCCGGTCAGGCCAGCTTCGCCCCCTCGCTGAGCAGTTGCTCGCGCAGCGCCGGCATCGGCACCCCGCGGACCTCGGCGCTGTGCTTGCCCGCCGCCATCGCCGCGGCCAGCCCGGCCGCATGGCCCACGGCCATCGAGATCGTCATGACGCGGATCGCCGCATGCGCACTGTGCGTGGCCGAGATGCCGCGGCCCACGACCAGCGCGTTGTCGAAGCCCACCGGAATCAGGCTGCGGTAGGGGATCTGGTAGGCGTGGTCGTCGCCGAGGCCTTCGTACTGCAGTGCGCCGCCCACGGCCGGATGGATGTCGATCGGATAGGCGCCGGCCGCGATCGCGTCGGGGAACTGCGTGGGCAACAGCAGTTCCTCGCTCGTCAGGATGTGGTCGCCGACGATGCGTCGGGTCTCGCGCACGCCGACCTGCGTGCCGAAGGCGCGCAGCTGGCCCTGCGCGCAGCCCGGCACGCATTGCCGAAGGTACTGCGCCGCCTTCCAGGCCTGCCTGCGGCCCTCGATCTCCGCGGCGCCCAGCGCCATCGCGTCGGTCGCGTCGATGCCGAGGCGGCTGATGTTGAACCACGCATCGTCGCTGAACGGATCGCGGCTCGCATGCAGCGCGGCGCGCGCGAGGTGGCCTTCTTCGTAGCCGCGCGTGGCGAGCGCGGCCACCTCGTCGCGGGAGAGCGCGTCGAAGCGCGCGAAGTCGATCGGCCCGAAGCGGAACATCATCGTCGCCGGCTGCAGCGCCTCGCCGGCCTCGAGCCCCTGGAACGCGGCGCCCGCGCGCTTCATCGCGTCGATGTCGCCCGACGCATCGACCAGCACCTGGCCCTGCAGCGCGACGACCCCGCTCTTCGTCAGCACGCGCAGGCCATCGACACGCCGCCCGCTCACCGCGACGTCGAGCACGCTGGCATGCAGCAGCGGGCGCACGCCGGCTTCGCGCACCATGTCGTCGAGCACCAGCTTGAGCACTTCGGGCGCGTACTCGACGCGGTCCATGCGGTGGCCCGTCGACATCACGAAAGTCGCATGCGCGCCCGCGCCGCCGTAGCGGTTCAGGCGTTCGACCACTTCGTCGGCCAGCCCGGCAACCACGCGGCGCCCGTTGGCGGTCTGCCAGCTGTTGAACTGTGCGACGGCGCCGGCCGTCGCGTTGCCGCCGAGAAAGCCGTAGCGCTCGACCAGCACCACCGACGCGCCCGCGCGCGCCGCAGCGACCGCGGCCATCGCACCGGCCACGCCGCCGCCACAGACGATCACCTGTGCATCGAGGCTGGCGGCAATGCGGTAGCCGATGGGCGCGGCGTCCATCATCACGGCGCCACCTTGATGCCGCGTGCCTGGATAACCTTCTGCCAGCGCGCCGCCTCGTCCTTCAGCAGCTGCGCCGTGGCCTCGCGTGTGCGCACGACGGGCTCGAGGCCGCTGGCGGCAAAGCGCGTCTTGACCGTGTCGCTGGCGAGCGCCTGCGCGAGCACGGCTTCGAGCCGCGCGAGGCCTTCCTTTGGAATGCTGCCCTTCGGCGCCACGATCGCCGCCCAGCCCTGCACCTCGAGGCTCGGCCGGCCGAGCGAGCGCAAGGTCGGCACGCCCGGCAGCTCGGCCACCGGCGCGGGCGCGGAGACGGCCAGCGCGCGCAGCCGTCCCGACTTGATGTGCGCCATGACGCTCGGCAGGTTCAGGAAGCCGCACGACACCAGCCCGCCGATCAGGTCGGGCAGCAGCGCGCTCTCGCCCTTGTAGGGCACGCTGGTGAGCGAGGTGTTCGTCTCCAGCCCGAACAGTTCCGCCGTGAGATGGGCCAAGGTGCCGTTGCCGCTGTTGCCCGCGGTGAGCGCACCGGGGCTGGCCTTGGCCTGGACGACGAGCTCGGCGTAGCTGGTGACCGACGACGAGGCCGGCACCACCAGCACCAGCGGCTGCGCCGACACCATGCCCACCGCATCGAAGTCGCGCGCCACGTCGTAGGTGATCGCCGGGTTGAGCACCGGGTTGATCACCATGCTGTTGCTGCCCATCAGCAAGGTGTGGCCGTCCTTGCTCTGCGCGGCGGCCGTGACGCCGATCGCACTGCCGGCGCCCGGCTTGTTCTCGACGATCACGCTCTGGCCCAGCTGGGGCGCGAGCAGTTCGGCCAGGATGCGCGCCGAACTGTCGGCGCCGCCGCCCGGCGCGAACGGCACGATGATCCGCACCGTCTTGCTGGGCCAGGCGTCCGCGGCCCAGCCGGAGCCGGCCTGTGCCATGGCTGCGGCGAGCGCGATGCCCTTGAGGAGGATGCGCCGGTTCGGGCGAGCAGGCGTGGTGTGCATTTCGGGTGCCTCCTTGACGGTTCTAGTCCGGGGATCTTAAGAATCGCCGTGCGCGCCAGCCAATACCAAGTTTGGCCCTTCCCATAACATCATGGTATGTGGAGGCTCCCATGAACCTGAGGCAAATCGAGGTGTTCCGCGCAGTGATGCTGGCGGGATCGGTCACCGATGCGGCGCGGCTGCTGCATGTGTCGCAGCCGGGCATCAGCCGCATGCTCGCGCACATCGAGCTGCAGTCGGGCCTGCGGCTGTTCGAGCGCAAGAAGGGCCGGCTGCTGCCCACGCCCGAGGCGCAGGTGCTGCATGCCGAGGTGGCCGAGGTGTATGGCGGCGTGCGCCGCGTGAGCGAGCTCGCCGAGGAACTCAAGGCCGGCACGCGGCTTTCGCTGCGCGTGCTCTGCAGCCCCAGCACGGCGCTGGTTGCAATGCCGCGCGCCGTGGCGCTGCTGGCGGGCGAATATCCCGCCGCCCGGATCTGCATCGAGACGCTGCCCACGCGCGAGATGCTGGCGCGGCTGACCCACCGCGAAGCCGATCTCGCGATCTCGACCATCCCGACCGACAACGCACTGATCGCATCCAGGGCCATCGGCAAGTGGCGCCTGGTCTGCGTGTTCCCCAAGGGCCACGCGCTGGCGGCAAAGCGCCTGCTGCATCCGCGCGACGTGCTCGCCGAGCGCCTGATCGCGTTCAGCCGCGACACGCCGCAGGGCCGCATCATCGACGACTGGTGCAGCAGCCGAAAGGTGACGCCGGCCTCGTCGGTGGAGGTGCGCTCGGGTCAGATCGCCTGCGCGCTGGCCGCGAGCGGCGCCGGCGTCGCGATCGTGGACGACCTGACGGCGCACGCCTTCCGCAGCCAGGAACTGGACTTTCGGCCGATCGTGGGCAGCCCGACCCTCGGCATCTTCGCGCTCACGCACGCGGGTTTCGCGCGCTCGGCGCTCGGCGACCGGATGGTCGAGCTCGCGGCGGCGGCGTTGAAGAAAGCCGGGCGCGGCTGAGGGGCCGGCGCCGCGGTCTACCATTGCGGCGTCTTTCACAAGGATTTCTTCCCCATGACCATCGAAACGCAGGACGACGTCATCGCCCTGAAACGGATCGGCAGGATCGTCTCGCTGGTGCTCCGGCAGATGCTCGACGCCGCGGAACCCGGCATGACCACGCGCGAGCTCGACCTGCTCGGCGAGCGCCTGCTCGACGAGCACGGGGCGCGTTCCGCGCCGCGGCTGACCTACAACTTTCCGGGCGCGACCTGCATCAGCATCAACGAGGAAGCCGCGCACGGCATTCCGGGCGACCGCGTGATCCGCGCCGGCGACGTGCTGAACATCGACGTGTCGGCCGAGCTCGGCGGCTACTTCGCCGACACCGGCGGCACGCGCGTGGTGCCGCCGACCACGCCGCAGAAGACGCGCCTGTGCCACGCCACGCGCACCGCGCTGGACGAGGCCATGAAGAGCGCCAGGGCCGGGATGCCGATCAACGGCATTGGCGCCGCGATCGAGCGCACGGCCAAGGCCTACGGCTTCAAGGTCATCGAAAACCTCGGCAGCCACGGCGTCGGCCGCGCACTGCACGAGGAGCCCGAACATATCGCCGGCTACTGCGATCCGGCCGACCGGCGGCTGCTCGAGGAAGGCATGGTCATCACCATCGAGCCTTTTCTCTCGACCAAGAGCCGCATCGTCTCGGAGACCGGCGACGGCTGGACGCTCGCGGGCGTGCGCGGCAACCTCTCGGCGCAGTACGAACACACGATGATCATCACGCAGGCCGCGCCGATCGTCGTCACGCTGCACTGACCGCGCCAGCGGTCCGCTGCTGCACCCAGCGCAGCGAAACCCAGGTGCCTTCGCCGCGGCGGCTCTCGATGCGCAGGCTCGCATCGATCGCATCGGCCTGCTCGCGCAGCCCGACCAGGCCGTAGTGCCCTGGTGCGCCGGCGCTCGGTTCGAAGCCGACGCCGTCGTCGCCGATCTCCAGCTCGACTTCATCGTCGTTGGCGCGCCGCAGCCGGATCAGCAGGCGCCGCGCGCCGGCGTGTCGCTCCACGTTGCGCAGCACTTCCTCGCACATGTGGAACACGGTCTCGGCGGGCTCGGCGGCGAGCGCCGCCAGGGCCGGCTCGATCTGGCAGTCGAGTTCGAGGCCCGAGCGCTCGCCGAGGCTCTTGGCCAGTTCGGCCAGCGCCGCGCCCAGGCCGATGTCGCGCACCGGGTTGCTGCGCAGCTGCTCGATCGCGCGGCGTGCCTCGTCGAGCCCGTCGCGCGCGGCGCGCTCGGCGCGCACCAGCTCGTCGGGCAGCGCATCGGGCCGGCTCGATGCCAGCCGCTTGAGCACGCGGATTTCGGTCAGCATGGCCATCATCGAATGCGCCAGCGTGTCGTGCAGCCCGCGCGCGAGGCGCAGCCGCTCACGCACCACCGCGGCGTCGCGCGACTCCTGCGCGAGCCGGTTGATCTGCCCGGTGCGCTGCTGCACGCGCTCGTCGAGCTCTGCGTTGAGGCGGCGCAGCTCGTCGCGCTCGCGCTGCAGCGTGTCGAGCAGGCGGTCGAGCGCGCTGCCCAGCCGCGCGGCCTCGTCCACGCCCTGCGGCACCTCGATGCGCGTCGCGCTGCCGGCCAGCACCGCGTCGGCCGAATGCGCGATCAGGCTCACGCGGCGCGTGAGCCGGCGCGCCACGATGATGCCGGTGACCGCGGCACCGAGGCCGAGCAGGCTCAGCACGATCGAGATGCGCCATTCGATGGCGGTCGCGAAGGCCGCGACCGATTCCACCGGCTGGATCACCACGCCCTGCCAGCCGAGCCGGCGCAGGGTGCCGTCGCGCGCGCTCGGCGGGCTGGCGATCAGGTAGGGGCGGTTGTCGAGCAGCCGCCGTGTGCGGATGCGCGGGGGCAGGTCGGCGCCGTCGTTGCCGAGCCCGGCCACGGCGGGATCGAAGGGTGTCACGGGATCGCCCACCTCGGCCCAGCGCTGGCCCAGCAGCGCGGCCGGTCCGTGGCGCACGATGCCGTCGCGGTCGACCAGCAGCCATTCGCCCGGTGAGGCGCGGATCTCGGACACCATCTTCTGCACCCAGCGCCAGCTGAGGTTCGCGGCCACCACGCCGATGATCGCGCCGTCGGCATTGCTGATCGGCGCGGTGAGCTTCAGGAAGCGCTCGTCCGGCGAGCGGCCTTCCTCGATCCAGGCCGCATCCAGGCCCTGCGAGAGCCACGCATGCTGGTTGACGTTCTGGCCGACCACCTGCGGATCGGTGGCCGCCACGATAAAACCGTCGGCGTCGGTCACCGCGAGCCAGATCAGGTCGGGCACGCCCTGGCGCACCGCCGCGAGCGACCGCTTCAGGCGCTCGCCCTCGCGCTGCTGCACGTCTTCGGACAGCATCGCCGCCACCACGCTCACCGCCTGCAGCCGCAGCAGCAGCGCGGTGTCGAGCTCGGAATTGACGTGCTCGGCCGCGGCCTCGAGACGCTGGCTGTGCTGCTCGAGCAAGGTCGCGCGCACGAAGCTGCGCAGCCACAGGTTCGCGGCCAGTGCCAGGCACAGGGTGAGCGCGATCAGCAGCCAGCCGATCGCGGCGGCCATGGATCGCCGGGGGTCGATGCGGCGCGCGAGGTTCATGGGGCCCGCGCATTCTCGCAAACGGCAGCCATGACTTTCGGCATGGGTAGTTCCCCCAAGCCCTCGGGGTTTGTCTCGATTCCGCGCGTGACTTCCGGCAGGCGCGGCGACGGCCGATTGCGGCAACAGTTGCAACCCATCGCGATCCGTGCCCCCGCGCGATGAGACCAACCCCCGGAAACGTGCCGCCACGCGATCGGCACGACATCGAATGGAGACAAAGCGAATGAACCCTTCTTCCCCGACCCAGACCGTGTCCGGCGCACCGCCGCGGCTGTTCGACAACCGCTGGTTCCAGCTGGTGGTCGGCATCGTCTGCATGATCGCCACCGCCAACATCCAGTACGCCTGGACCCTGTTCGTGCCCGAGATCCAGGGCAAGTTCGGCTGGGAGCGCGCGTCGATCCAGGTGGCGTTCACCATCTTCGTGCTGGTGCAGACCTGGCTCGCGCCGATCGAAGGCTATTTCATCGACAAGTTCGGGCCGCGGCTGATCGTGGCCTTCGGCGCGCTGTTCATCGGCGCGGCCTGGGTCATCAACTCGCAGGCGACGACGCTGCTGGGCTTCTACATCGGCGCGGCCATCGGCGGCATCGGCGTGGGTTCGATCTACGCGACCTGCATCAACAACGCGCTCAAGTGGTTCCCCGACCGCCGCGGCCTCGCGGTGGGCCTCACCGCGGGCGGCTACGGTGCCGGCTCGGCCGCCACCATCCTGCCGATCGCCGCGATGATCGAATCGTCGGGCTTCCAGGAAGCGTTCCTGTTCTTCGGTGTGCTGCAGGGCACGCTCGCATTCCTCGCGGCGTGGTTCCTGCGTGCGCCCAAGGGCAACGAGGTGCGTGCCTCGTCCAAGCTCGCGCAGAGCCGTCGCGACTACACGCTCGGCGAGGCGCTTCGCACGCCGCTGTTCTGGCTGATGATCCTGATGTTCTCGTGCGTGGTCACGGGCGGCATGATGGCGGTGGCGCAGCTCGGCGTGATTGCGCAGGACCTGGGCGTGAAGGAGTTCAAGGTCGACCTGTACTTCGTCACCATGGCCGCGCTGCCGCTCGCGCTGATGCTCGACCGCATCATGAACGGCATCTCGCGCCCGCTGTTCGGCTGGATCTCCGACCACATCGGCCGCGAGAAGACGATGGTGATCGCGTTCACGCTCGAAGGCATCGGCATCATCGCGCTCGGCTACTTCGGCCACAACCCGTGGGCCTTCCTGATCCTGTCGGGCGTGGTGTTCCTGGCCTGGGGCGAGGTGTATTCGCTGTTCTCGGCGCTCGCCGGCGACGCCTTCGGCACCAAGCACATCGGCAAGATCTACGGCGTGCTGTACTGCGCCAAGGGCATCGGCGCGCTGTTCGTGCCGCTCGGCAATCTCATGATGGAAGCCACCGGCACCTGGTCGTCGGTGCTCTACACGGTGGCCGCGCTCGACCTGTTCGCCGCCTTCCTCGCGATCGTCGCGTTGCGGCCGATGCTTGCGAAACACACGGCAAGCAATGTGGCAGCCGCTTCGCCACCACCGCATGCGCCCGACCTGGCGATGCCGGGGCTCGCGCCCGCCGGCCGCGCAGCCTGACGGACGCACCCCCGCCCGGCTGATCGGGCGGGCCAGCGCACCCGTGGAACCGGCATGCCGGATCTGCGGGTGCGTTCCCTTTGGGGAATGCGCTTCGGGAGGATTACTTTTTCAAGACCAGCACCGCGAGTTCGGTGCGGGTGTTCGCGTGCAGCTTCTGCATGATCCGGCTGACGTGGTTCTTGGCCGTGCCCTCGGCCAGGTTCAGCGCGGTGGCGATCTGGCGGTTGCCGTAGCCCTTGGCGATCAGTTCGAGCACCGCCGCTTCACGCTCGGTCAGCGGCTTGGTCGCATCGGCCGGCGACAGCGGCTGGCCCGCCGCCGGCAGTTCGGGCGCAGGGGCCGGCGCCGGCTCCTGGGCCACGCGGTCGGCCAGCAGCCGGAATTGGTCCATCACCTTGCGCGCGATCTGCGGCGTGAGCCGCGACTCGCCGCGGTGCACGGCCCGCACCGTGTCCAGCACCTCTTCCTCCGACGCGTCCTTGAGCAGGTAGGCCTGCGCGCCGGCGCGCACCGCGTCGAAGACCAGGTCGTCGCGATCGAAGGTGGTCAGCACCATCACGCGCGTGTGCGGCAGCGCGGCCGAGATCTCGCGCGTGGCGAGCACGCCGCCCTTGCGCGGCATGTGCAGGTCCATCAGCACCACGTCGGGCAACAGGCGGCGCGCCTGCTCCACGGCCTCGATGCCATCGGCCGCCTGGCCGACGACCTCGATGTCGGGGTCGGCGTCGAGCAGCATCGCCATGCCGCGGCGTATCAGCGCCTGGTCGTCGGCGATCAGCACGCGGATGCGCGGCGCAGCGCGCGGGGTGGGAGACGAGAGTTCGGCGGTGGTGCTCATGGCGCGGTCATTGTGCCCCGGCGCGTGCGCGGCGGCGTGTTTCCGCGCGCAAGAAACACAGTGGGCCAGCCGATGCACCGCGCCTGCCCGGCAAGTGCTTCGACTTGCTCAGAGACGACAGCCTCAGTCCGTCGCAGCCCGCAACCTCGAGGCCGTCAATCGCAGGTCCGAAAGAAACTCCCCCACGGCGCGCTCGCAAGTGAACTCCCCCGAGCGAAGGCTCACGTTGATGGCGGCCAGCGTCTCGCCATCGCGGTCCCTCACGGGCACGGCCAACCCGCAGATGGATTCGTCGAGCTCCCCGTCGACCCAGGCGTAGCCCAGCGTCCGCACCTTGAGGATCTCTTCGCGAAGCCGGGCGCGGTCGACGATGGTGCTGCTCGTGCGTGCCTTGAGCGTTGCGTTGTCCAGGTAGGCGTCGATGCTCTCGCCGGGCAGGCCTGCCAGCAGCACGCGCCCCATCGAGACGGCGTGCGCGGGCAGCCGGCTGCCGAGCGACGGGCTCATCGGCAGGATGCGCTTGGCATGCTGCCGCAGCACATACACGATGTCTTCGCCGTCGATGACCGACAGCGCGCATGACTGGTGCACGCGCGACGACAGCTCCTCCAGCGCAGGCTGTGCCTCGCGCCAGTAGGGCAGCGAAGAGAGATACGACATGCCCAGCCGCAACACGCGCGGAGTGAGCCAATAGCGCTTGTCGTCGCTGCGCACGAAGCCCAGGTCGACCAGCGTCAGCAAGAAACGCCGGATCGCCGTGCGCGGCAGGCCCACGGCGTCCGCAACTTCCGCCAGCGTCTGTCGCCCCGGCCCATGGCCCAGGGCTTCGATCACCTGCAGGCCGCGGGCGAAGGAACGTACGAACGACTCGCTTTCCGGTGTTGCCATGAAGAACTCCCGCGCGCTTGACAACGTCAGATGCGCGCTTCAATAATGACCGTCAGGCGGATGTAAATATCCGCTAAGCGGTCATTGTAGCAGATGGCCAGACCGATGACGCAACCGAAGAAATCAAGCGATGCAAGAGACGACATTCGAGACGGACTTCTGGAAGGACGCCGAGCTGCGCAAGACCTGGGATCAGATCGTTCCCGGTGAACCGCGCAAGACGCTTCCCTACACGCTCACGCTGGAGGCCATCCAGAAGTACTGCCGCGTGGTGGGTGACATGCACCCGCTCTATTTCGACGAGGCGTACGCACGCAAGAGCGTGTACGGCGGCCTCATCGCGCCGCCGGCCATCCACATCCTGCTCATGTTCGCCTGCACACCTACGGACGACTGGATGCGCACGCCCGGCACGGTGAACGCCGGCCAGTCGTGGAGCTACAACATCCCCGCGCGACCCGGCGACACCATCCGCCTGGAGGCACGCGCACTGGACAAGTTCATCAAGAAGGACCGACTGTTCGTGGTGCACGACAACGTCTTCTTCAACCAGAACAACGAAGTGATTTGCTCGGGCCGCGGCCAGACCATTCGCCCGATCTAAGGACCGACATGACACACGCATTCGAAACCCTCACGCCGGGCGTCCAGATCCAGGGCGTTCCCTTTTCCCCCACGCGCGAGTCGATCCGCGACTTCTGCGAAGCGTCGCTCGATTTCAATCCGCTGCACCTCGACGACGACTACATGAAGGGGAGCTTCGGCAAGACGCAGTTCGGCGGAATCATCATGCACGGCATGAACAACTTCGGAGTGATCACGAAGATGCTGACCGACTGGCTGTACGAGGCGGGCGGCGTGCAGCGGCGGCTCGAGACGCGCTGGAAGGCGCCGGTGAAGCCGGGCGACACCATCACGCCGAGCGCCACGGTCAAGGAACTGCGCAAGACCGACACGAGCCGCTGGGCCACGCTGGAAGTTCTGGTGCTCAACCAGCGCAGCGAGACCGTCGCCGTGGGCGAGGCGATGGTGGAGTTCCCCCTCACGTCCTGAGCGCGGCGGCCGGCCGGTCCGCTCGATGAACAACAGCCAAGGAGACATACGTCGTGAACATCCAACGCCTGAAGGCGCTTTTCGGTTCGGCGGGCTTTGCAGCCTTTGCCGCCATGGCCGCCGCGGTCCCGGGCGCTGCCAGCGCAGAGGCCTTCCCGGCACAGCCGGTGAAAATCGTCGTGCCCTTTCCGCCCGGCGGCACCACCGACATCCTCGCGCGGCTCCTGGCCAACGAGCTGTCCCAGAAGTGGCGCCAGACCGTGCTGGTCGAGAACCGGGCGGGCGCCAGCGGCACCATCTTCTCGGAGCAACTCACGCGCATGCCGGCCGACGGCTACACGCTCATGCTCACCGCCACCCACCACGTGATCAATCCGGCGCTGTACAAGAGCCTGAAGTACAACACCCGCACCGACTTCACCCCCGTGGCCCTGGTGGCCTCGGTGCCCAACGTGCTGGTGGTGAACCCGAACTTTCCCGCGAAGAACGTCGGCGAACTGATCCGTCACGCCAAGGCCCGTCCCGGGCAGGTGAGCTTCGGCTCGGCGGGCACGGGCGGGGCGAACCACCTCTCTGGTGAACTGTTCAAGTCGATGGCGGGCGTCGACATGGTCCATATCCCCTACAAGGGTGCGGCGCCCGCGTTGAACGACCTGCTGGGCGGGCAGATTCCGGTGATGTTCGATTCGGTGCCGGGTGTGCTGCCGCACATCCAGGCGGGCAAGCTGCGCGCGCTGGCCGTCACTTCGGCGAAGCGTTCGCCGGCCCTGCCCAACGTTCCGACCGTGGACGAAGCTGGCGTCAAGGGCTTCGAGGCGACGGCCTGGTTCGGCCTGTATGCGCCCGGTGGCATGAAGCCCGAGCTGAGCAGCAAGATTTCCGCCGACGTGGTCGAGGCGCTGCATGCGGAGCAGGTGCGTGCGCAGCTGGCGAAGCAGGGCGCCGAGCCGGGCGCGATGAAGCAACCGGAATTCGCGGCCTTCGTGGATGGGGAGATCACGAAGTGGTCGAAGGTCATTGCCGACGCCGGGATCAAAGTTGAATAGCAGCGCTGCCATGCCAACCATTGAAGCGGCGCCTCGACCGTCGGGGCCCGGTGCGCTGTCCCATCTTCGCGTGCTCGACCTGTCGCGCGTGCTGGCGGGGCCCTGGTGCACCCAGAACTTGGCCGACATGGGCGCCGAGGTGATCAAGGTCGAAAGGCCGAACGTCGGCGACGACACACGAGCCTGGGGACCGCCCTGGACCAAGGACGCGGCGCTCGCGGACAGCGCCGATTCCACCTACTACGCGGCCGCGAACCGCGGGAAGAAGTCGATCGCCGTCGACATCTCGCGTCCGGAAGGGCAGGCACTCATACGCAGCCTCGCGAAGATCAGCGACGTGGTGGTCGAGAACTACAAGATCGGCGACCTGAAGCGCTATGGCCTGGACCACGAGAGCCTGGCGGAAGTGAACCCGGGCCTCGTCTATTGCTCGATCACCGGCTATGGACAGGAGGGGCCGAGCGCCCACAAGCCGGGGTACGACTTCGTCTTCCAGGCGATCGGCGGCCTGATGAGCATCACCGGCGAGCGCGACGGCCAGCCGGGCGGCGGGCCGCAGAAAACCGGCATCGCCATTGCCGACGTGATCACCGGCATGTACGCGACCATCGCGATCCTCTCGGCACTGCAGCACCGCACCGTGTCTGGCAAGGGCCAGTACATCGACATGGCGCTGCTGGACTGCATCGTTGCGCTCGGCGGCAACCAGGTTACCGGCTACCTGGCCAGCGGCAAGGTGCCGCATCGCTACGGCAATGCGCATGCGAGCCTGGTGCCTTACCAGGTGTTCGCCGTGCAGGACGGGGAGATCGTGGTCGCCGTCGGAAACGACCGCCAATGGCAGCAGTACTGCGCTGCCATCGAGCGCCCCGACCTGGCTGAGGACCCGCGCTGGCACAAGGTGACCGGACGCATCACGGGCCGCGAAGCGCTGATTCCCGAGCTCGCACGCACGATGCTGATGCGACCGGCCGAGGCGTGGATCGAGCGCCTCGAAGCGCACGGCGTGCCCTGCGGGCGCATCAACGATTACCGGCAGGTGTTCGACGATCCGCAGGTGCGGCATCGCGGCCTGCGCGTGGACCTTCCGCGCGCCGATGGCGGCACAGTGGCGACCATCGCGAGTCCGCTTCGGCTGCAAGGCACGCCGCCGGTCTATGGGAGGGCGCCGCCGACGCTGGGCGACGCCACCGACGAGGTGCTTCGCGATCTGCTGGGGCTCAGCGCTGGCGACGTGGCGCGTTATCGCGCGCAAGGCGTGGTCTGAACCTTGGCGCTCTCGCTCGCCAAGGGCATCTTCTGTGCGGCGAAGGCAGCGCTCAGTAGCGGCTGTCGCCCGGTGCCGCGTCGGCGAGCTGCTGCCGCCGCGATTCGCCGGGGTTCTCGCGGTAATAGCGCGTCTTGTCCTCGTACATCGCGCGGTCCGCGCGCTGCAAGGCGGCATCGAGCGGCTCGCCGGCCTCGCAGGTGGCCATGCCGATCGCAAGGTGCAGCAGCCGGCCCGTGTGGCCCGCATAGAACTGGTTGTTGAGCTCGAGCATCGACACGATGCGCTCGCGCACGGCTTCCGCGCCGCGCTCGTCGGTCCGCGGCAGCACCACGGCAAACTCGTCGCCGCCGATTCGCGCGGGCCAGCCCGGCTCGTCGACCGCCTTGGCGAGCACCTCGCCCACGCGGCGCAGCAGTGCATCGCCGGCGGCGTGGCCTTCCTCGTCGTTCACCGGCTTGAGGCCGTTCATGTCGATCACCAGCACCGACACGGGCCACGGGCCCTTGCGCGAGAGGCGGTTCAGCTCCTCGCTGAAGAACGCGCGGTTGCGCAGCTGCGTCAGCACGTCGTGCTTGCCAAGGTATTCGAGGTACGCCTCGGCCTTCTTGCGCGCCGTGATGTCGATGAGCGACACCAGCACCAGGTCCCACGTGTCGAGGCGGTCGTCGAGCACCGAGAACTGCATGTGGATGTTGACCAGGTCGCCCGTCAGCGCGTAGTTGACCACCTCGCGCTGCTGCTGCATCTTGCCGTTCCACAAATCCTGCAGCTGCTCGGCGAACGAGTCGTGCATCTCGTCGCGGAACACGTCCGAGAGGCTCTGCAGCAGCGTGTCCTTGTCGGCGGCGGCGAACATGCGCAGCGTCTCGCGGTTGACGTCGATCACGCGGATCTCCTTCATGCAGCGCGTCACGAACTCGGGGTGTACCTTGAGGAAGGTGCCGAAGTCGGTGATGCCGCGCGCACGGATGTCGTCGAGCAGCAGCTTGACGGCGCTGAAGTCCTCGACCCAGAGCGACACCGGCGAGCGCTCGAACAGTTCGCGCGCATAGCGTTCGCTCTCGTCGCGCAGCCGCTCGGCCTGCACGCGTGCGGTGACGTCCTCGAGCGACACCAGCACGCGGTCCCACGTTGCCTCGTGCCCCGGCAGCACGCGCACGCGCACGTGCACGTCGAGCCGGCGGCCGTCGAGCGTGTAGTTGAAGCTCTGGTTGTCGAAGCACAGGTTGCCGTGCCAGAGCTGCTCGAGCTCGAGGATCACCGGCGCCGCCATGTCGTCGCGGAACACGCTGTGCAGCTGCGACAGCAGCTCGGCCTGGTCGCGCGCGCCGAACAGCAACAGCGTGCTGCGGTTGACGCTCACCACCTTGAGCTGCGCCATGCAGTCGGCCACGCGCTGCGGGTCGGCCTTCAGGTGCGCCACCACGTCGGCCACGCCCTCGGCGCGCCAAGCGTCGAACAAGCGCTTCAGGCCGCTGTAGTCCTCGAGCCACAGCGACATCGGCGCGAACTCGAACATGGACTCAAAATCGTTGGCAGACGGCATTGCATGCTCCTTTTGCTAAGGATTGTGGATGCAATTCACCCTGGGTAGCCTGCTGGGTACCCCGCCGCGGCGCGGAGCCGGTCTTTGCTTCCCTTCACATCAGCTGCAGGCCTCGGCGCGGGCGCGGCGCTTGCGGCCGGGGCGCGGGCGTGCGGTTCATGGCGGCGAGCTCGGCGCGGCCTTCCTCGGTGATGCGCAGCACGGTCGCCAATCGTGGCAGGGCGTAGCGCCCCGACGGGTCGGGTGGCGCGATCTCGGCCTCGATCAGGCCCGTGGCGACGAGCACCGCGACCTGGCGCAGTTCGTCGGGGCATCCCACGCGAACGGGGAGGCGCACATGCTGCAGGCGCATCAGAAAATAAAGCGGCATCCATTGCTCCGGTTGGGCGTCCAAGCCTGCGCAGCACGGGCGGCATCGGCGGGACAGGTGATTTGTTGACACATGTATGTCAAAGAAATCACAAACTATCTGCCTGCCTGTGGAGGCGCATTGCGCCATCTGCCTGCCGTCATGTAGGCCTAAAGCCTTACAAAAAGGAGGCCATCGGCTTCACCGTCCGAAGTCCGCGCGCGGCCGGCGCGCCGGCTGCGGCCCGCGTCAGAACGGATAGTGCCGAGGCGCCATCTGCAGCGTGATCCACCGCAGCTCGGTGAACGCCTCCACGCCCGCCCGCCCGCCGAAGCGGCCATAGCCCGATGCCTTGACCCCGCCGAACGGCATCTGCGCCTCGTCGTGCACGGTGGGTCCGTTGACATGGCAGATCCCCGCCTCGATGCGCTGCGCCACGTTCCATGCGCGCGCCACGTCGCGGCCGAAGACGGCGGACGACAGGCCGAATTCGTTGTCGTTGGCCACTGCCACGGCTTCCTCGACGCCGTCCACGCGCACGACGGCCTTCACCGGCCCGAAGGATTCTTCGCGGTAGATGGCCATGGCGGGCGTGACGCGGTCGAGCACGGTCGCGGGCATCAGGGTGTTCTGCGCCTTGCCGCCGCACACGAGCACCGCGCCCTTGGCGAGCGCGTCGTCGATCAGTGCGTTGCAGCGCGTCACGGTGGCCATGTCGACCACCGAGCCCAGCACCACGGGGCCTTCGCGCGGATCGCCCAGCGGCAGGGCCTGCGCGCGGGCCGCGAACTTCGAAACGAACGCGTCGGCGACGGCGTTGTCGACGACGATGCGCTCGGTCGACATGCAGATCTGCCCCGAGTTGGCGAAGGCGCCGAAGATCGCGCCGTCCACGGCCGCGTCGATGTCGGCGTCGTCGAGCACCACGAAGGGCGCCTTGCCGCCGAGTTCGAGCACGGCGGGCTTCAGGTGCGTGGCGCAGGTCTGCGCGATGAGGCGGCCCACGCGCGTGGAGCCCGTGAAGTTGACGCGCCGCACCGCGGGGTGCGCGACCATGGCCTCGACCACGGCGCCCGCATCGGCCGGCGCGTTGGTCACGAAGTTGACGGCGCCCTTGGGGAGGCCGGCCTCGGCCAGCGCTTCGATGATGAGCGCATGCGTCTCGGGACACAGCTCGGAGCCCTTGAGCACGACGGTGTTGCCGCAGGCCAGCGGCGTGGCGATGGCGCGCGTGGCCAGGATCACGGGCGCGTTCCATGGTGCGATGCCCAGCACCACGCCCGCGGCCTGCCGCACGCCCATGGCGAGGCTGCCGGGCACGTCGGACGGAATGACCTCGCCCACGATCTGCGTGGTGAGCGAGGCCGCCTCGGTGAGGATGCCGGCCGCGAGGTGCACGTTGAAGCCGGCCCACAGCGCCGAGGCACCGGTCTCGCGCGCCATGGCCTGCACGAAGGCGTCGGCTCGCGACTCGAGCGCGTGCGCGGCCTTCAGCAGCAGCGCGCGGCGTTCATTGGGTCCGGTCTGCGACCAGGCGGCGAAGGCGCGGTGCGCGGCCTCGACCGCGGCCACCGCGTCGGCGGGCGTGGCTGCGGGGGCGCGCGTGGCGACGCCGCCGTCCAGCGGGTTGCGCCGCTCGAAGGTCGCGCCGCCGGTGGCAGCGCGGCGTTCGCCGTCGATGAGCATGGAGATGTCGGTCATGGGGTGTCCTTTGCGAAAGAAGAAGAAGAGGGGCGCTCGTTCAGGCCGCGCCGAGGTAGGCCTGGCGCACGGCGTCGGAATGCAGCAGCGCCTGCGCCTCGCCCGCGGCGACCACGCGACCGCGTTCGAGCACATAGCCGCGGTCGGCGGCCTGCAGCGCCTTGCGCACGTTCTGCTCGACCATCAGCACGGTCACGCCCTGGCCGGCGATGCGGCGCACGATCGCCAGCAGCTCGTCGACCATGCGCGGTGCGAGGCCGAGCGAGGGCTCGTCGAGCATCAGCAGGCGCGGCCCGCTCATCAGGGCGCGCGCCACGGCGACCATCTGCTGCTCGCCGCCGCTCATGGTGCCGGCGAGCTGCGTGGCGCGTTCCTTCAAACGCGGAAAGTCGTCGAAGGCGCGCGCGAGGCGCTCGGCGCGCAGCCGTGCGGGAACGAGCCAGCCGCCGAGCTCGAGGTTCTCGGTGACGGTCATCTGCGGGAACAGTTGCCTGCCTTCGGCCACCAGCGCCAGCCTGCGGCGCACGCAGGCGGTGGCGTCGGCGGATGGCAGGGCCGCGCCGTCGAGCATGGCGTCGCCCGTGCGCGGCAGCAGCCCCGCGAGCGCCTTGAGCAGCGTGGTCTTGCCCGCGCCGTTGGGCCCGAGCACGACGGTGACGCCGGGCGTCACGTCGAGGTCCAGGCCCTGGATGACCTGGAAGCCGTGGTAGCCGGCCGCAAGGCCGCGCACGGTCATGGATGTTGCGCTCATGCCTTGGCCTCCATCTCGTCGCCCAGGTAGGCCTCGACCACGCCGGCATCGCGCACCACCTCGGCCGGCGTGCCGTCGGCGATCTTGCGGCCCTGGTGCAGCACCAGCACGCGCTCGACGTACTTCAGCAGCGTGGTCACCGCGTGCTCGATCCACACGACCGTGAGGCCGTGGTCGTCGCGCAGGCGGCGGATGCGCCTGCCCATCGCATCGACCTCCGCCTCGGTGAGGCCGGCCGCCACTTCGTCGAGCAGCAGCACGCGCGGCCGCGTGCCGAGCGCCATGCCGATCTCGAGCAGCCGCTGCTGCGAGGGCGTCACCTCGGCCGCGGTCTGCGTTGCGAGGCCGCCCAGTCCCAGCATGTCGAGGATCTCGCCGGTGCTGCCCAGGCCCGCGATGGGCGCGCGGCGGCGTCCGGCGAACTGCATGCCGAAGCGCACGTTGTCTTCGAGCGTCATGTCGGCCATCACGCGCGGCGTCTGGAAGGTGCGCGCGATGCCGTGCGCGGCGTACAGGTGCGGCCCGCGTCGTGTCAGGTCGACATCGCCTTCGACGAGCAGGTGTCCTGACGTCGGCAGGACCACACCAGAGATCGCGTTGAAGAAGGTCGTCTTGCCGGCGCCGTTCGGGCCGATGATGCCGACGAGCTCGCCGGCATGGAAGGTCGCGCTCACGGCATCGACGGCCGTGAGACCGCCGAAGCGCACCGTGAGTTCGCGGGCTTCGAGCAGAGGGGCTGCGTTCATGGCGCATGCCTCCGCAGGGCCGCGCGCTTGCGCTGCCACAGCGACGCGAGGCCGTTGGGCAGGTACATCACGCACAGGATCAGCAGCAGCCCCAGCACCATCATGTAGCCGTAGGGCAGCTGCAGCCGCAGCGTTTCCGACAGCAGGCTGAACACGACGGCCGCCGCCACCGGACCGCCGATGCTGGCGGCGCCGCCGATCATCGCGATCAGCACGGTCTGGAAGCCGATGAAGGGGCTGAACACGGCCGCGGGCTCGATGTAGGTCCAGCGCACGGCCATCGCCGCGCCGACCGCGCCGGCGAAGGCGGCGGTGAGCGCGAAGCCCGCGATCTTCACGCGGCGCGTGTCGACACCCAGCGTCTGCGCGCGCTGCTCGTCGGCACCGATGCCGGCCAGCGCCAGGCCGAAGCGGCTGCGCTTCACGAGCAGCGCGGTGGCGATGGCCGCGCCCGCGATCGCCAGCACCGTGAGGTACACCGTCTCGTTCGACGGCACCACCGCCAGCACGCGGCCCACCGTGCCCGAGACCTGCTTCTCGACGAAGGTGACCGCATGGCGGATCAGCTCGGTCATGCCGAAGGTCAGCACCGCGAAGTAGGTGCCGCGCAGGTGCAGCACCGCCGCGCCCATCAGCACCGCCACGGCGCTCGCGATGGCCGCGCCGCTCAGGATGACCAGCGGCCACGGCAGCACTTCGAGCAGTGTCGCGCTCGCATACGCGCCCAGGCCGAAGAAGGCCGAGGTGGCGAGCGACAGGTAGCGTGTGGCACCGCAGAACAACGACCAGCTCGTGGCCAGCGCGATGTACATCAGGCAGCCGAGCGCGACCGAGGCGATGAACTCGCTCGCGATCCACGGCAGGGCCGCCGCCAGCGCGAGGCCGATGCACAGCACCCACCACGGCTTGTTTTGAAAGAGTGAAATCATTGGCGGGAGAACAGTCCGTTGGGCCGCCAGATCAGCACGCCGATGAACACGGCATACGACAGCAGCATCTTGAGCGAGGGGCTCGTGTAGTGCATGCCCAGCGCCTCGACCACGCCCAGCAGCAGGCCGCCGACGAGGCTGCCCGCGATGCTGCCGAAGCCGCCGAGGGTGATGACGATCAGCGCCGTCACCGTGTAGGGCTCGCCCATCGAGGGCGAGATTTCATAGGTCATCGACAGCAGCGCGCCGGCCACGCCCGACAGGCCCAGGCCGATGCCGAACATCAGCGGGTGCAGCCGCCTGGTGTTGATGCCCACGAGCTGCGCGCCGGTCGGCGACTGCATCAGCGCGCGCACCGCCTTGCCCAGCAGCGTGAGCTTGAGCAGCGCGACGAGCACGAGGCTCAGCGCCAGCGCCACGCCGAACAGCACCAGCTTGTTCGCGGTGAAGCGCATCTCGCCCAGCTGCACCGGCTCGGCCAGGTAGTCGTAGCCGCGCAGGTCGCCGCCCCACACGAGCAGGGCGGCGTTCTGCACGAGGAACATCAGGCCGAAGCCGACCATCAGGCTGCGCGCCTCGAACACGTCGACGTTCGGCGCACGCGCCGCCACCTGCCGGAAGCACAGCCAGTGCACCGCCATGCCCAGCGCCATCAAGAGAGCGAAAGCCACCGGCATGAACAGCAGCGGCGAGACGCCCAGCGCCGTGTGGGCCCACCACGCGAGAAAGGCGCCGAGCATCAGGAACTCGCCGTGCGAGATATTCATGATGCGCATCAGCCCGTATTGCAGGTTCAGCCCGATGGCCACCAGCGCATAGATGCCGCCCGTGATCAATCCGCCGGCCAGCAGCTCGGCCCATCCAGAGAACGACACGCTGTTATTTCCAGGCCGGCTTGGGCATCAGTTGCGCGGTGGCGCGGTCTTTCGGCCACACCACCTCGAAGTCGCTGCCCTGCCACTGCGACACGGTGCCGGGAATCGATGCGTTCTCGCTGCCCTCGAAACGGATCGGCCCGAGGATGGTCTTGAACTCGTTCCTGGCGATCTGCTCGCGCAGCGCCTTGCGGTCGAGGCCCGCCTTCTCCACCGCCTGCTGCAGGATCTGCAGGCCGGCCCACGCGTGGCCGCTGGCCCAGCGGTCGGGCTCCTTGCCGAACTTCTTCGTGTGCGCGTCGAAGTACGCCTTGGCCTCGGGGCTGGTCTTGCCGTTCCACGAGCCCATGCCGATCACGCCCTCGGTGTTGGCGGCCATCACGTTCTTGTAGAGCTGGAAGGCGGTGCCGACCGAGGCATAGAAGTACTTCGGGTTGAACCCCACCTCGCGCGCCTGCCGGCTCGCGAGGATGGTGTCGGGCGGGTAGGTGATGCCGATGAAGGCATCGGGGTTCAGGTCCTTCATGCTGCGCAGCACGGGCGCGAGGTCTTTCACGCCGAGCGGGTAGCTCTTGCGGTCGAGCACCTGGATCTGCGTCTTCTTCAGCGCGTTGTTCAGCGCCGCGAAGTTCTCCAGCCCGAACAGGTCGTCCATGTAGACGATGGTGATCGTCTTCACGTTGCTTGCCACCAGCATGTCGACCAGCGCGCCCATCATCTTGTCGGGCTGCTGCAGCAGCGAGAAGAAGAAAGGCAGGCGCATGTCGATGAGCTTGCGCGACAGGGCCGTGGGCGCCAGCAGCGGATAGCCGAAGCGGTTGGCCAGCGGCGCGACCGCGAAATTGGCGCCCGATCCCCAGGGCGGCAGCACGAGGTCGACCTTGTCGCTGCCCATGAGCTTCTCGAAGGTGCGCACGCAGGTCTCGGTCTCGCTGCGGTCGTCATAGCCGATGAGTTCGATCGGCCGCCTTGCGCCCTTCACCGACAGGCCGCCCGCGGCGTTGACCTGCTCGGTCCACAGCAGGTAGTTGGGCTCCTGGCTTACCTGCGCGCCCGCGGCCCAGGGGCCGGTGCGGGCGATGGCGTAGCCGATGCGCACGGGGGCGCTCTGCGCGAACAGCTGCGGGGCGACGGCGGCCGCGCCCAGTGCGGTGGCCGTGCCCTGGAGCCAGTGGCGGCGGGTGGGGTGAAGCATGGAGGTCTCCTTCCGGGCGTCGGTATGCGCCCACTGGCCGGGATCGTAGGAACGCACGCCCCCGGCCGCTGTGCCCGCCGCGCACAAAGCACTTGACGCAGCGTGCAGGTGCCTAGTGGTTAACCCGCAAGGGCAGGGGCCTTCCGGGCGCTCCACAATGCGCGGCATCCGGCGCCGTGCTGCAATCCCCGATTCGTATTCCCTTCTTTTTTCGTCCCATGGCCGCGTCCCTGCTCCTGTCCACCGACCCGATCCCGCCGAAGGAGCGCGGGCCGCTGTGGTGCGAGTGGGTGTGGCGCCACTTCGGCGGGCTCGGCTCCGACCTCTACGGCGACAGCGATTTCGACGGCCACCTCGCGTCCTCGCACGCGGGCGACGTGATCCTCACGAGGCTCGAGGCCAACCGGCACCGCGTCCTGCGGACCACGAAGATGGCGCGCCTGAGCGACGCGCCGTACCTGAAGATCGTCGCGCCCTGGCAGGGCTCGGCCGAGGTCACGCAGCGCGGGCGCGCCGCGGCGGTGCGCGCGGGCGGCTGGACGCTGTACGACACCACGCTCGACTACACCGTGGCCAACCCCGAGCGCAGCGACCATCTCATCGTGATGCTGCCCAAGGACCAGATCGCCTCGCCCGCGCTGCCGCTCGGCGAACTCGTCGCGCGGCGCGTCGGCGGCGACAGCGGCATCTCGCGCGTGGCGCTGGAGACCATGCGCAACACCTACCTCGAGCTGCCCTACATGAGCGAGGCCGCCGCGCGCGGCGCGGGCGAGCTGCTGATCCAGCTGGTGCGCCTGTCTCTCATGGAGCTCGCGGGCCAGGGCACCGCCCAGACCCAGCGCGAGGCGCTGAAGGACCGCATCCAGCGCCACGTGGCGCAGAACCTGCGCGACCCCGCGCTGTCGATCGACGGCATCGCGCTGGCACTGCGCTGCAGCAAGCGCCTGCTGCACCAAGCCTTCGAAGGCGACGACGACACGCTCACCGGCTACATCCAGCACCAGCGCCTGGCCGCCAGCATCCGCGACCTGATCGATCCCGCGAACGCCGCCCGCTCCATCACCGACATCGCGCTGGGCGCGGGCTTCGGCAACCTCTCGCACTTCAGCCGCGTGTTCCGCGCGCACACGGGCGGCAGCCCGAGCGAGTTCAGGCGGCAGGCGACGTTGCAGCGCTGACCTGTACGACAGCGCTCGCGCGCGGCGGCCACCATGAGCCCGCCGATCAGCGATACGTGCTCCAGCACCACGTAGAACGCCTGCTTTCTTTCGGCGCGGTCAGTCGGACGGCCGCGTTCCAGACCGCTCTTCGATGCGCCAGCGCTGGTACGCGTAGAACAGGAACGTCAGCGCCACAGCGGTGAAGATGCCGGACAAGCCGGCGACCCAGTAGGACGTCGAGGGCGCCAGGAAGCGCAGCAGGAACGTGATACCGGCGCCGGCGACCGCGTTGTTGATGACGGCAATCATGCTCGCGGTGGTGCCGAAGCAGGCCAGCACGAATCCCTGCCTGAGCGCGGAGCCTTCCGTTTCGGGCCACCGGCCGTGTTCGGCTGCGAAAAAGAGGGCTGCCTCCGGGCCCAGGCTGCGGTAGTAGCCACGGATCCGCGCGATACCCTGCATGCAATCCATGCTTTCAAGGGCGGTTTCCACGAGCCTCACGACGGTGAAGACACCCAGCAGGAACACCACGGGAAGCACGATCGCAGCGAACGGGATCAGCAGGTCCGTGGAGCCGGCGACAAAACCGATGCCTACCAGCGAGCTCGAAAGCGCCATGACATACAGCGTGCTTCGCGCGGCGGCCTCCGAATACGTCGAGTTGTTTGCCGTCTGCAGCACGAAGTGCTCGGTCGTCAGGGCCGACAGCAGATCGGATCGCTCGATCCGTTCATCCATATGGCACTCCTTGGGCCGCTCACCGCCGCGGTGCGCGGCGCATCGGGAAGATGGGGGGCGACGTTCCCACCTGGATCTTGCCCAGCAACTCGAATCCGTGCCGCTCATACAGCGGGATGTTCTTCGGGTTGGACGACTCGAGGTAAGCCACCCCGCCGCTGCGGTCGCACGGAGCGAGGGAGTGTTCCATCAGGGCCGCACCGAACCCCTCGCCCTGACGAGAGGGATCGACCCCTATGAACGGCAGATACCAATGCGGCTCTTGCGGGTGGTACTGGTCCATCTGCTCGAACACCGCGGGGCCGTCACGCTTGAACCCCGCCGATCCCGTGCGCTGCAGCAGGGCCATCAGCGCTTCTTCATCGGGACGGACTCCCGGCGGCAGCCACAGCGCCGCCCCCGCATGGCCGTCCACGCCATAGGCGCTCCCATGGGCAAACGCCTTGCCACCGAAGGCGCGGACGAAGGCCGGGAAGTGCCGGAGGTACTGCTCGGGCTCGGGCCATGTCCAGCGCGCCGCCGGGTCCGAGCCGAACGCCAGCACCACGGCAGCAATGGCACGGGCTTCATCGGCCGCCTCGACAATCTGGATGCCAGGTGTTGCCATGAGGGATGCCCTGAAGTCGTTGAGGGTCCGCACATTACTTCGTTTGAGGGCGACACGCAACGCGGCGACGGACGAGTGGCTGCCTGGCTGGTCGTGCTCGAAGGCGTGGGCAACGCACGGCCGAACCCGATACCGACGGCGGACGCCACATGCTCTGCTGCCAGGGCGCCGGAACGGGCTGCGCTCTCCATCGACCGATCGTCGACGCGGCCCACGTCAGCCCGGCCTGGCTTCGCCTCGCGCGGTCAGCCCCTCCTGTTCGGCACGCGTGCAGCGCCCGGGCCGGACGAATGCATGCTCGCCCCGGCGGGCGCCGTCTTGCGCCGGTACCACTTGACGGCCATCCAGGCCAACGTTGCGATCTTGATCAACCTGAACATGGCAACTCCTGCATAGACAAGCAAGCAGGGTGTCGATCCGGCTGCGGTGCGGTGCGGCGCTGCGTGAACGCCGCATATCACCGTAGGTGGACATCCCGGCAAACGGCGAATGGGCGTGCGACCGGGCCTGGTTTGAAGCGGGGACGCGGATGGGGAGCACGAAGCTTCTCTGGCTGCCCCTCCGGTCACCATGCCACGCTGTCGTTCAGTGCAGCTTGAGCGCGGGCTCGTAGGCACGGCTGAGCCAATCGACCATCCACCTCGCTGCCGCCGTTGCCGATCGCCTCCCGCAACTCTCACCGGTTCTTCGCCCGGTCAGTCGGCGTACTCCCCCGCCTCCTTGATCACCTTCGACCACCGCACCTTCTCGGCCTCGAGGTATTTCCTGTGCCCTGCCGGCTCGAGCCGCTCGTCGTTGACGATGCTGAGCCCGAGCGCCTCCTCGCGCTTGATCAGCTCGGGGTCCTTCAGTGCGGCGAGCAGTGCGGCGTTGAGCTTGCCGAGCACGCCGGGCGGCGTGCCGCGCGGCGCGTAGAGGCCGTGCCACACCTGCACGTCGAAGTCCTTCAGGCCGGCCTCTGACAAGGTCGGCGTGTCTTTCAGCGCCGCGAGCGGCAGCCGTTCGCGGCTGGTGATGCCGTAGACCTTGACCTTTCCACCCTCGATCTGCGGCACGGCGTTGGTCGCCTGTTCGCACATCACGTCGACCTGGCCGCCGATGAGGTCGGTCATCGCGGGCGCGGTGCCCTTGTAGGGCACGGGCGTCATGCTGGTCTTGAGCGCGCTCTGCAGCATCAGGCCGCACAGGTGCGAAGCGGAGCCGACGCCCGCGTTGGCGAGGTTGACCTTGCCGCCGCTCGACGCGATCCACCGGCGCAGCTCGGCGAAGCTGCCGGCCGCGAGGCTCGGCCTGCCGATCAGCACCGAGGGCGCTTCGTTGATGAGGCCCAGGGTCTCGAAGTCTTCGGGCACCTTGTAGCTGAGCTTGCGGTACAGCGCGGGCGCGGTGGCCATGCCGATGTGATGCACCAGCAGCGTGTAGCCGTCCGGTGTGGCACGCGCGGCCTTGGCCGAGCCGATCGTGCCGCCCGCGCCGGGCGCGTTCTCGACCACCACGGTCTGGCCGAGCGGCTTGCGCAGCGCCTCGGCCAGGTCGCGGGCGATCTTGTCGCTCGGGCCGCCGGCAGCGAAAGGCACGATCAGCGTGACCGGCTTGTCGGGAAACTCGGCGCAGGCCAGCGAAGCAAAGCAGAGTGCGGCGAAGCCGACGCCGCGGCGCCAGAATTTCTTGTTGTTCATGGTCTTTTGTCTCCTTCGGTGGGGGTCTGGGATGGCGCCTCAGGCCGACAGCGCCTGCATCTCGCGATACAGATCGGCCTTGCCCTCGAAGCCGATGCCGGGCAGGTCGGGCAGCGTCACGAAACTGTTCTCGACCTTCACGCCGTCGGGGAATCCGCCGAAGGGCTGGAACAGGTCGGGGTACGACTCGTTGCCGCCCAGGCCCAGCCCGGCAGCGATGTTGAGCGACATCTGGTGCCCGCCGTGCGGGATGCAGCGGCTGGCCGACCAGCCGTGCTCCTTGAGCATGTCGAGGGTGCGCAGGTACTCCACCAGGCCGTAGCTCAGCGCGCAGTCGAACTGCAGCCAGTCGCGGTCGGGGCGCATGCCGCCGTAGCGGATCAGGTTGCGCGCGTCCTGCATCGAGAACAGGTCCTCGCCAGTGGCCATCGGGTTCTTGTAGAAGTTGCGCAGCGCCGCCTGGAGTTCGAAGTCGAGCGGATCGCCCGGCTCCTCGTACCAGAAGAGGTCGTACTGCGACAGCGCCTTGGCATAGGCGATCGC
>JAESFO010000322.1_pt1 | contig 68981 bp, 64 predicted proteins | sample 9269421 | NCBI WGS metagenome assembly JAESFO01 (sample SAMN14502839, study PRJNA617101) | algae metagenome | isolation source: Nostoc desertorum CM1-VF14 and co-occurring heterotrophs from rocky... | place: USA: Clark Mountains, San Bernardino, California | collected 2000-06-05 | reverse complement strand
AGGTGGCGGCGTGGGAGGCGAAGCGGAACGCCGCCGGGGTGAAGGCCGACTGGCAGTTCACCACCGCCGACGCCCGGGTGAAGTTGAGGAAGCTCTACCCCACGATTCAGCCGCAATGAAATACTAGGACTGTCCGGTTGACTGGAAGGCTTTTTGCTGTCGTTGCAGGATCGATCGGGTAAGATCATAGTTGTCGCAATTAATCTGGACTCTATTCGACCGATGCTGGCGACGGGCAATTGGTCGTTGACGGCTTGCCAACCGGCTCGCGTGTGCCCTTTCGCACAGCGGGTAACACTTCGGGATGCGCGGTTAATTTACTAGCAGTAGTCCGGCCTTCGGCGCAGTCTCGGAGACGTCCGCTGAGCCACCCACCCCCATCACCGAGTGACGGCGGCCTGCCGGCCGAAGCCGACGTGCGCGGCTTTCTCGAGCGGGAGCACGCGCTCCTCTGCCGCATGATCGCGGTCCAGATCGATAAGCTCGCGGGCTCGTTCAGGGTGACCGAACTCTGGGAGCAGGCCAACGAGGTACTCCAGGAGACGGCGGTCCAGGCGCTCCGGAGCACCCAGCGGTTCGAGGTCGGGCGTGCGGTTCTGCCCTGGCTCATGGGCATCGCGGTCAACGTCATCCGCAACCGGTTCCGCCGGCTGCGGCGGGACGCACGGGTGCGACCCGTCAGCACGCTGACCGACGGCGAGGCCGCCGCGGTGTTGGACCGACCCGGCCCGGAACCGGCCTTCGAGGCCGGGGACCGCGCCGCCCTCCAGGCGGCCTTGTCCCGCCTCTCGGCCCAGGCGCGGGAGGCGATCGAACACCGTTATTTCAAGGGCCTCGACGGGGAGGACTTGGCCCGGGCCCTGGGGATAAACCGCGTGGCCGCGCGGGTCCGCGTCTGCCGCGCCTTGCGTGACTTGCGCACCTACCTTTGTGTATCCGACGAGCAATCCCATGAACCGGCCTGATGACCCGAGGCGGTCAGTGCCTGTCACGGCGGCCGAGCGGGCGGCCGTGCGGTACCTCGACGCCCTCGAAGCGGCTGACATCGACGCGGTCGCGGCCGTCTGGGCCGAGGCCGCCCGCTCCCCCGAACTCGAACGACTGTTGTGCGACCTGTCCGAGGGCCTCGCGGCCGAGATCGGACTCGACGGCCGGTGGCAAGTAGACGTAGAGCGGCTGAAGCGGCTGATCGCGGACCACCTCCTTCCGGCGCCGGCCGAGCCGGCCGAACTTACCGCGGCCGATGTTGCCATTCGACTGCAGGCAGACGCGAGCATCTTTCCCTCGCTGACTACGGCGGACAAGGCCGCCAACAGCGCGCTCCTGACGAACCAAACCCCTGTCCCCGCACAGTTGGGCATGCCGGACCTGGAACGGTGGGTGCGGAGTCTTGGGGTCAGCGCGACGCCGCGATATTGGATCCAGTTCCGCAAGGCCGCCGTCCTGATGGCGATGGGCCGGACCCAGCGGGCTGGAGAGTTGGCCGCGGCGCGGAAGGCTCAGGTCCCGCGGAAGGGGGACAAGTCGTGACCTTTGCCGTGGAGCGCGACATCGTCCTGGCAGCAATCCGTGGGGCGGCCGGTAAGGCGGGAATGCCCTGGCCGCCGGCCCACGATCGCCCGGTCCCGCTCAAGGATTTGATCGGTGCCTACCCCCTGACCCACGACGAGGTGCCCGGGCTGACACGGGCCGGGGCGGCGGCGTACCTGGCCCGGTGGGACATCAAGCGACCGGACCTCTGGGAGGACGCTACCCCCTTGGCCGGGTTCCTGTTCGCCAACGCCGCCGGCGGGTACATCCTGGTCCGACGGGACGACCCGATCCCCCGGCGCCGGTTTTCTGCCGCCCACGAGTTCGGCCATTATCTGCTGCACCTCCCGCCCCACCTGGGCGATGACCCGCTCGGCCACACCATCGACGACGACGAGAAGGACCTGCCGGACGCGGTGTTACCCGCGGGGCAGGAGCTCTCCGCCATGGAGCGACAGGCCAACCTCTTCGCGGCCGAGCTCCTCATGCCGGCCGAGGTCTGCGCGCGGCTCGTTGCCCGCTACCGACGGGCCGGCCACACCGGCTTCCGCTACCAGGTGGACCAGCTGGCGACGGACCTGTTGGTCAGCCGCGAGGCCGCGCGGTGGCGGTTCGTGTCGCTGGGCCTGGCCCCGGCCGGCCGGTCGGACGTGGCGGCCGGTTGAGGCAAGGAGACGGGTAATGGGGCTCGATTTCCTACGAGAGCACGGCGCCCGCCGGCTCACCCGCGCCCCCGACCAACCCGTCCTGACCCGCGCCGAGCCGGAGGACGAGGGGGAGCCGGGCGGGGCGGCCGAGGACCTGAACGTCGAGTTGCCCGCCGCCCGGTGGCGGCCGATCGCCTGCGCGGATTGCACCCCGGCGCCCGAAGAGGTCCCGCGGCGGTTCGTCGACGGCTGCTACCGCGGGGAGACGGTGGCCTGGGTGCAGAGCGCCGAGGGCTACCCCATCCCCATCCGGCTGGCCGAGGTGGGCGGGATCTGCATCCGGGACGTGGACCGGACGCTGACCCGGGAGACCGCGCCCACCCGCCGGGTAGTCGCGATGATCGCCGACCCGTTCGCCTGGGACCTGATCGAGGAGTTCGCCGCATCGCTGGCGGAACACGAGTTCCGCCTGCTGGTCGTTCAGCCGCCGCTCCTGGACGCAGAGACCGGCCGCCGGGGGCCGGTGTTCGACTTCGAACTGATGCACCGCCAGACGCGGAACGCGATCCTCCCGGCGATGGACGGCCTCGAGGAGGAGGCCCTGCGGTACGCCTTCGACGCCCCGACCCTGGTCGACGGGCGGATCGGGCGGTTCCACTGGCCGGACTTGCCGAGCGACGACATCGTCGGGGTGATCAAGCGCCAGCAGGAGGATTACCTCCACCCCGAAGGCTGGCGGGTCGTCTACCAACTCGCCCCCGGCGAGCGGACGCCCGCCTTCGGCCTGACCAGCCACAACACCCGGGCGCTGTCGTGGTACCTCAAGTTGGCCGGCGGCAACGGCAGCCTGCCGCAATGGGGGGTGGTCCGGGTGGAAGTCCCGCTCGCCCGGTTCGAGCGGCTGGGCCTGGGGTTCGACTACGTCAACCGCCTGTCCCGCGCGATCTTCGACCGCCGCTGCCGGCAGGCCAGCTACGGCCGCGCCCCGGTCTCGCTGGAGCCGATCGTGCAGGCCGAGGAGCGGCTGAAGCCGCTGTTCAGCCCGTTCTACGCCCTGACCCAGCGCTTTTACCGCCTGACCAACCTGTAACACCCGACCTGCCCGGGACAAAGAGTAGGCAAGCGGCCGGCGGCCGCAGCACGGGGGATTGCCATGACCACCCGCCTGGACCCGGACGCCACCCAGGCCGGCCCGGTACCGGCCGCGACCGGGAGCCCGCCCGCACCCGGGGCCGAGGAACTCGTGATCGGCAAAGTCGCATCCCCGCCCCGGCGGGAGTCGACGAGCGAAGAATTCTGCTTCTGGATCGCGCCCCAGACCCTGGTCGAGAAGTCCCAGATCGTCCGCACCCGGAGTACGATCGGGGGCGAGGATATCCGCTTCTACGGGCTGGTAAAAGAGGTCTACCGCCAGAGCCGCCAGTGCAACTTGGCCGAGGAGCACGACCGGTTCGACGGCGACGTGACCTACGACCCGCCCTACGAGAGCTGCGGGTTCAACTTCGCCGTCGCCTCGATCCTTCGCAGCGTCCCGCCCTTCCTGTGCCCGCCGCGGGAGGCCAGCGACGTCGTCCTCGGGGACGCGGGCGACGCCAAAATGGCCTACGGTGGAGATGAGATCGAGGCCGAGGGTACCGCCCTGGCGATCGGACTGGTCAAGAACGGCGGCACGCGCACGGCCGGCCGCGGGCTGATCGACCTGAACTACCTGCTGGGAGCGAACGGCGGCCACCTCAACGTCAACGGGGTGGCCGGCCGCGGGACCAAGTCGAGCTTCCTCACCCACGTCGTCGACCTCCTGCTGCGGGAGGCACGCCGCCAGGCCGCCGCCGGCCCGGGCGACCCGGCGCGGCTTCGGGTCGTCCCGATCATTCTCAACGTCAAAAACTTCGACCTCTTCCACATCGACCGCCCGAGCCGGCGGTACGATCCTGAGCGGCACGCCAAGGACTGGGCGGAACTCGGCGTGACCGATCCCAGGCCGTTCACCGCGCCCGCCTTCTTCGCCCCCCAGCAGCCCGGGCTGAAGGTCCCCGTCGACACCGGCCGGACGGTCGCCGACGTGACGGCCTACAGCTGGAGCCTGAAGGATGTCATCGAGCGCAGCCTGTTCCAGTACCTGTTCGCCGAGGACGACGTCGACGACTCGAACTTCGGGGCGCTACTGCTGGCCCTCGAGAACTTCCTGACCGACGAGCGGATGGTGGACGGGGAGGCCCGCCGCCACCTGAAGGGGCACGGGCCGCAGACGTTCGACGACCTGCTCGGCGTCATCAGTACCTGGGCGAACGGGGGCGGGGCCCCGATCCCCGGCAGCCACCACACCGGCACGGTCCGCAAGTTCTACCGCCGGCTGTTCCGCATGCTCGCCCGCGGGCAGGGGGTTCTGCGCCGCGGGGACAACGAGGGGAGCCCGCTCAGCGTCGTCGCGAAGGACACCACCGACCCCGCCGTCATCGACCTGTCGGCCCTGGCCGGGGCGAAGGAGCTGCAGCGGTTCGTCGTCGCCGCCATCTTCGACCAACTCGTCGCCGAGCGGACCGGGTCGAAGGTGCAGCGGGGCCTCGTCTACCTCGTCATGCTCGACGAACTCAACCGCTTCGCGCCGCGGGGCGCGAAGGACCCCGTCACCGAACTCATCGAGCGGGTCGCGGCCGAGATGCGGTCGCAGGGGATCATCCTGCTCGGCGCCCAGCAGAACGCCTCGCTGGTCTCCACCCGCGTGATCGAGAACGCCGGGCTGCGGGCGCTCGGGAAGAGCGGCTCCGTCGAGCTCGACCACCCGACCTGGAAGTTCCTGAGCGAGGGGGCGCGGCGCAAGGCCGCGAACCTCCAGCCGGACGAAAAGTTGCTGATCCAGGACAGCTTCCGCGAGCCGATGCTCGTCAAGGTGCCGATGCCGCCCTGGGCTCTACGCGGGGCGGACGCGGTCGCCCCGCCGCCGTCGGTGGAGCGGAACGGGATGCCTGTGTTCGACGACCCCTGACCCGGCCCGCCGACCCGGCCGAGCGTCCCGCGGAAGACGAGGAGTACCGCGTATGCGAATCCTGCACACGGCCGACTGGCACCTGGGCGACCGGCTCGGCAGCCGGTGCGTTGACCGCACCGCCGACATCCGCCGCAATGTCGAGCGGGTGGCCGCGTACTGCGAGGCCGAGCGGGCCGACATCCTGCTGGTCGCCGGCGACCTGTTCAGCGACAAGGCCCAGCGCCAGGACGATCTTGCCGACGCCGTCAGGCACCTGGGTGACACGTTCCGCCCGTTCCTCCTCCGGGGCGGCACCATCCTGGCCCTGACCGGAAACCACGACCGGGAGACCACCTGCCAGACCATGCGCAGCACGCTGAGCCTCGCTGCACCCCGGGAGTTCCGGTTCGGCGACCTCGTCGAACCCGGGCGGTTGTACCTGGCGGTCGGCCCCACCCTGCTCCGCGTGGCCGACGCGGTGGGCACCGAGGTGCAGTTTGTCCTGATGCCCTACCCGACCCCGCCGCGCTACTTCGACGCCAGCGGCGAGGCGCCGCCGACGCGGGAAGGTAGGAACGCCGCCCTGCAGGCCGCTTACGGCACCCGGCTGCAGCAGGTCATGAACGCCCCGGCGTACCGCACCGACCGACACACGGTCCTCGCCGCCCACATCCACGTCGGGGGGTCGGGGCGAAAACTCTTCCGCATGACCCCGGCCCAGGACGTGATCTTCAGCGAGGGCGACGTCCCGGCCGGCTTCGCCTATGTCGCCTTGGGCCACATCCACCAGGCTCAGACGATCGCGAACCAGTGCCACATCCGCTACTGCGGGAGCATCGAACGGCTCGACCTGGGCGAACGGGAGGATGAGAAGAGTGTCGTTCTGGTCGAGATTGGCCCGGGCGGCCGGGCCGGCGACCCCCGGCTGCTACCTCTCGATACCCGGCCGGTGTACTGGATCGACATCACCGACCCCGACGCCCAGATCCCGGCTCTCCGGCAGCAGTACCCGGAGCACGCGCGGGCACTCGTGTCCTACCGGCTCGTCTGGACCCCAGGCCGCCATAGCCGGGACGAACTCGTCCGCGCGGTCGAAGACGTGTTCCCCCACTGGTACGACCGCGACGTGGTTGCGGCTGGCGGCGGCCCCCTCCCGGCCGTCGGGGCAGACCCGGTGTCGGACGACCCAGCCGAGGCGGTCCTCGGATACCTACGCGGCCAGCTCCGGGACGACCCCGACTGCGACGACCTGATCCGGCTGGCGGACGGCCTCCTTCAGGCGGTGAAACCATGATCCCCCACGCGCTCACTGTCGAAAACTTCCTGTCCTTCGGGGCGGAGCAGTCGCTCACCTTCGAGCCGGACCGGGTGTTCCTGCTCAGCGGCGACAACGGGGTGGGTAAGTCGTCGGTCTTCGACGCGATCCTGTTCGCGCTCTTCAACGGCCACCGGGCCGGCCAGAAAGACCTCCACGAACTGATCCACAAGGGGCGGGACGTTGGCCGGGTCGTGTTCGACTTCGACCTCGGGGACAAGCGGTACCGAGCCCAGCGGACGGTCCAGCGGAAGGTGGACCCCCGGACCAAGCAGCCCCGGGGCCAGACCGACGCCATCCTGTTCGAGTGGCAGGGCGAGCCGGGAGGGTGGAAGCCGATCCCGGGAACCCAGAAGCAGGAGGGGTTCAAGCGATGGGTGGAGGAGAACATCGGGCTGCGGTTCGAGACGTTCACGGCCGCCGTCCTGCTGATGCAGAACCGAGCCGAGCAGCTGGTGAGCAACGACGCCGAGTCCGCCCGGCAGCGGTTCGAGGTGCTAAGCCGGGTCGTTGGCTTGAACTGGTACGAACAGATCCACGCCGAAGCCGACTCCCGGCGGAAGAAAGCCGTCGCGGAGGTCGAGTGCTGTGAGAAGGAGCGGGACCGGATTGTGCCGGTCACCGACCAGGATCTGGCCGCCGCCGGGGAGGCGATCGAGCGGTTGCGGTCCCAGGTCGAGCAGGCCGATAGCGAGGTCACCGTGCTGGCCGGACGCCGGGACCGGGCGGCTGACTGGGCGCGAGTGAGCCTGCGGCTGGCCGAGCGGCGCGCGGCCGTCGCGGAGGCTCAGGGGCTGATCGGCGGAGCGGAGGTCATCGAGCGCGACGGGCTGAGGGCCGAGGAATTGACGGCCGCACTGCCCGAGGTCGAAACCTACGTCGGACAGGAGGCCGACCGCCGGGCGGCGTCGGAGTGTGTCAGCCGGCTAGAGGAGCAACTCCGGCGGGCCGGCGAGGAGGCGGCCGCCGTCGCCGGGACGATCGCGGCCGACGAGCTGCGGCAGGGGAACGCGACCCAGCGCGAATCCGATCTCCTCGCCGCGTCGCAGGCCGTGGACGGCGACAAGAAACTGCTCGACCAGGCCGCGAAGCTGTTGCAGCGGCTCGACCGGGAGCGCGGACAGTTTTTGAAGAACCGAGGGGCGGTCGAGGGCGCTCGCGCCCGGCTCGGTGTCTGCGAAGACCGCATCAAGACCCTGAGCGAGAAGCTGGCAACGGCAAAGCAGGCGGAAGAAGACGCCGGGGTGGCGGCCAAGGGCGCATTCGCCGGGCTCGCCTCCTGCCGAATCCGCGAAGAGCATGCGCAGGATCAGTTCGAGCGGTTCCGGTCCGTCGCGGACGACAGGAACTGCCGGTACTGCGGCCAGAAGTTGACCCCGGACCACGCCGCGAGCGAGCAGCGCCGCCTCGAACAGGAGCTGGACGAGCGGACCCGGGAACTGGCGGCGGCCGAAACGCAGTACCGGGACGCGCAGGCCGCCGCGGAGACCGCCGGCCAGAGCCGCCGAGAACTCGGGACCGAACAGGCCGCGGCCGCCGGCACGCAGTCCGAGCTCAACCAGGAAATCGCGCTGGCCGCCCAAGCGGCGGAACTCCACGCCGCAACGTGCGAGGAGACACGCGCCGAGCTGCCAGAACCGTATCGCTCTCTACTCGGCCCCGGCCCGATCAGCGACTGGAACGCGGTCACCTACCCGACGGATGCCGACTGGTCGGCCCTGCGGGAACGACAAGCGGCGCTCGCCGCTCGTCACGCCGAGATCACCAATGGGCTGGCCCAAGCGCGCGCCGAACTCAAAGCGACGGTCCAGTCCCTCAAGTCCCTCCGCGCCCGGGGCGCGGAGATTCAGAACGCCACGGCCACGGCAACGAGGGAACTTGGCGAGGAGCAGTCGCGCGTCCGGACGGCGACGGCCCGCCGCGACGACAGCGCGGGGCGCCTGAAGGCCCCCTGGGTCGCCCTCGCCGAACGAGCCACCGAGGACGACCTGGAGGGCTGGCGGGCCGAAGTGGCGCGACTCCAAACGATGGGGGCCGCCGAGAACTGGTCCAGGCTCCAGCAAGCCCGCACCGCACTCGACCCGCTCCGCGACGAGTGCCGCCGCCTCCAGGCCGAGGCCGACGGGTTCGCGGCCGAGGACCGGCAGAACCCCGAAGCGGTCGCCGCCGCCCTTACCTCGGCCACCGCGCGGCGGACCGACCTGCACGGCCAGCAGGTCGAGGCCGGGGGCGTCCTCGCGGCCCTGAATGCCAAGCGGGTCCAGCGGGAGGACGCGGTCAACCGTTCGCTGGCCGCCGACCGCGACCGGCACCTCTGGACGCGGCTCGCCGAGTTGCTCGGCCGGAAGCGGCTCCAACGGCACCTGCTCCGCCAGGCCGAACACGGCATCGTCGACCAGGCGAACCGGCTGCTGGACCGCCTGACCGGCGGAGTCCTCACGCTCCGGCTCCAGGGGGACACGGGCGACGACGAGCGGGCGTTGGAGCTGGAGGCGACCAAAACGACCACCAACCAAACGTTCCCGCTCTCGTTCCTGAGCGGCAGCGAGCGGTTCCGGGTGGCGGTCGCGCTCGCCCTCGCCATCGGCCAGTACGGCTGCCGGCGGCGGCGGCCGATCGAGTCGGTCATCATAGACGAGGGGTTCGGCTGCCTGGACCGGACCAACCGCCAGGCCATGATCGACGAGTTGGGGGCGCTGCGCGAGCAGCTGCGGTGCGTGGTCCTCGTCTCACACCAGGAAGAGTTCGCGGAGGCGTTCCGGACGGGATACCGATTCCACCTCGTCGATGGAGCCACGCGGGTTGTACCGTCGACGACCTGACCGAGGTAAGCCGTCGCACGGCGACCTCGTGACGCCGCTTGCCAAGCACGAGAAACTGGGCTACCCTCCCCGCTCAGATCGCAAACCTATCGCGGCCGGGGACAATCCCGGCCAACTCCCCGTCACCCGCCGCTGTTCGCGCCGGGCGGCGTGGCCGCCCCCCGAAGCCGTATTCCGCCGGCCGCCGGGCGAACCGACATCGTGGGGCCGGACTTCGTCTGATACCGAATCCCACCGATTCCTTACCATGAGCGGTAGTCACCGCTGGTGGGAGGGAATCCGATGCGACGACTCCCGGTCGTCCGCCACCGCACCGCCCGGCAGGCGTGGGCCAAGTACCGGGCCTGTCGGCACCCGGTCGAGAAGACCCGGTGGCACCTCGTCTGGCTCCTGCTCCGGGCCGACGAACCCCGCACCCCGGCCCAGGCGGCAGCCGTAGTCGGGGTGTCGGTTATTACCGCCCGGGCCGTACTCAAGCGGTGGAACGACGACGGCCCGCCCGGGCTGACCGACCGCCGGGCCGGCAACCGCGGCCGCCCGCGGCTGACCGACGACCAGCGGGCCGCCCTGTTCACGGCTCTGCAGAAGCGGCCCCCGGACGGCGGGCTGTGGACCGGCCCGAAGGTGGCCCGGTACGCCCACGACCGGTGGGCCGTCCGGGTCGGCCCGCAGACCGGGTGGCGGTGGCTGGTGGCCCTCGGGTTCACCCTCCAGGTGCCCCGCCCGGCCCACCCCCGGGCGGCCGCCCCGGCCGCCCGCCGGCGGTGGAAAAAAACTTGAGGCAGCGGCTGGCCCGGCTGCGGCGGGCGAACCCGACGAAGCGGGTCGAGGTGTGGGCCGAGGACGAGGCGCGGCTCGGGCTCAAGCCGGTCACCCGCCGGGTGTGGGCGCTCCGGGGCCGGCGGCCGCGGTCCGGCGGGCGGACCCGGTTCGACTGGCTGTACGTGTACGGCTTCGCCCGCCCCGGGACCGGACAGACGTTCTGCGTCCTGCTCCCGCGGGTCAACGCCGACCGGATGGGCGACGCCCTGGTCGCCTTCGCCGCCCACGCCGACCCGGGTCGGCGGAAGGTGCTGGTGGTGCTGGTGGACAACGCCGGGTGGCACATGGCCCGGCGGCTGGTGGTGCCGCCGAACGTGGTGCTGCACTTCCTGCCCCCGTGTACCCCGGAACTCCAGCCGGTCGAGTCGTTCTGGCCGCTCGTCCGGGAGGCCGTGGCGAATCGGTCGATCGGCCGCCTCGACCGGCTCCGGGCAATCCTGCGGTCCCGGCTGACGTACCTGGCCCGGAACCCCGGGACGGTTCAGCCGTTCCTCCGATTCCACTGGACGCGATGCCTGGAACGGTAACGAATCAACGCAATCCGGTATGAGTACGGTACTGCGGCCTGCCCGGCCGTCGCCCGTATCCGCCGCGACTCGGGACCGACAGGCTGTAACAGGCTGACCGGACGCGACAAATAGAAGACAGACGGCGGCGCACCGCACCAACTGGTCGGCTCCCTGCCGTCGGCCGACGACGCCCAAACACGAGTGAAAAGAGAAAGGTGAGTTATGAGCGACAAGAAGGCCGACACGGACGAGTCCGACGAGCTGATCGACCTGGAGGAGTACGCGAAGGCCGGCAAGCCGCCGCCGCGCGCCAAGCGGTACCGCATCCGCATCGACAGGGAGCACAAGGAGGTCAGCGTCCCCGGCATGAAAGGCCGGGAGATCCTCGGCCTGGTCGGGAAGACCCCCGAGACGCACATGCTGTCGCAGAAGCTGCGCGGCGGGCAGTCCCTCCCGGTCGCCGCGGACCAGTTCGTGGACTTCACGACGCCCGGGATCGAGCGGTTCCAGACCCTCGCCCTGGACCCGACGGAGGGCTGATGCGTGCGCCGCCAGTTCGACCTGCCCGAGGCAGACGTGGAGCACCTTGAAGTCCGCGGCCTGCCCTGGGAAACCCTCAAAGAGGGGGACGCCCGCTGGCTGATCGTCCGCGACTACCCCGTTCCCGAGGGGTACAACGTCCGGTCGGCCGTCCTGGCGCTGCGCATCCCGCCGTCCTACCCGGACGACCAGATCGACATGGTGTACTTCGACCCGCCGCTCGCGCTGGCGAGCGGCCGCGGCATCGGCGCCCTGTCGGCCGTCCTGTTGGACGGAAAGCAGTTCCAGCAGTGGTCCCGCCACCGGACCGGGGCGAACCCGTGGCGGCCGGGCCTCGACGACATCGCCTTCCACCTGCTGCAGGTGGACAGCTGGCTCGCTCGAGAGCTGGGGAAGTGACATGGTGAAGGTGAAACTCCGGCTGTCCGCCACCCAGCACCGGGACCTCCGCGCCCACCTCTTCCCCGGGGACGGGCGGGAGGCCGTGGCCGTGGCCCTGTGCGGCCGGCGGCGGGGAAACGAGATCCAGTGCCTGACGGTCCGGACGCTCGTCCCGATCCCCTACGCGGAGTGCAAGGTTCGCACGGCCGACCGCGTCACCTGGTCCACACAACGGTTGGTCCCCCTCCTCGAAGAGGCCGGCCGCCGGGATCTGGGCATCCTGAAGGTTCACAGCCACCCGGCCGGACCGGCCGCGTTCTCGGCCACCGACGACGCCGCCGACGCCGACCTGTTCGGCTCGGTCTTCGGCTGGACGGACAGCGACCACCCCCACGCGAGTGCGGTCATGCTCCCCGACGGGGTGATGTTCGGGCGGGCCGCCTTTCCCGGCGGTGGGTTCCAGCCGCTCGACTCGATCGCCGTCCCGGGCGATGACCTGCTGATCTGGCACGGGAACGGGGCGGGCGTGCCGGCCGCCTTTACCCGCCGCCACGCCCAGCTCTTCGGGGCCGGGACGACGGCCCGACTGCGTCACCTCTCCGCCGCGGTGGTCGGCTGCTCCGGCACCGGCAGCCCGCTGGTCGAGCAACTCGCCCGCCTCGGCGTCGGCCGGCTGGTGCTGGTCGACCCGGACCGGGTGGAGGAGAAGAACCTCAACCGCATCCTCAACGCCAGCCGCGAGGACGCCTACCTGAAGCGGCCGAAGGTCGAGGTCCTCGCCCGCGCCATCGCCCGCATGGGATTCGGCACCGAGGTCGAACTCGTGACCGACAGCCTTCTGACCCCGCGGGCGGTCAAGGCGGTCGCCGAGTGCGACGTCGTGTTCGGCTGTGTGGACAGCGTCGAGGCTCGCCACCTGCTCAACCGCATGGCCGCGTTCTACACCCTGCCGTACTTCGACGTCGGGGTGAAGCTGGTCGCCGACGGCCGGGGCGGGATCGACGAGGCCTGCGGGGCGGTCCACTACCTCCAGCCCGACGGGCAGAGCCTCCTCGACCGGAAGGCGTACACGATGAAGCAGGTGAAGGCCGAGGGCCTCCGCCGGACCGACCCCGCCGCCTACCGGACCCAGCTGCGGGCCGGGTACATCGAGGGGGTCCAGGAGGACCGGCCGGCCGTCGTCAGCATTAATACTCAGCTCGCCGCCACCGCGGTGAACGAGCTCCTAGCCCGCCTTCACCCGTACCGCTACGACCCGAACCGGGACTTCGCCGTGGTCCGGGTCAGCCTCATCCAGGGCGAGACGTACCGAGAGGCGGAGGGGCCGCCGTCCGAACTGCTGGCCAAGAACCTGGGGCGTGGCGACGTCCGGCCGCTGCTCGACATGCCCGAGCTGAGCGAGCCGGAGGGGGCGGCATGACCTGGCTGAGGCGGCTATGGGCGCGGATTCGCCGGTGGTTCGTCGGGGAGCGGCGGCCGGCTCCCTTCCGCACCGTCCGCGTGGAAGAACAGCCGGAGCGGGCCGACCCGGACACCATCTACCTGGTGGGAGAAGGGAAGTACCTCTGGTTCGTCACGCTGCTCTGCCCGTGCGGGTGCCGGGCGACCATCCAGCTCAACCTGCTCCCGCAGGCCCGGCCGTGCTGGCGGGTCGAAGAGCACGCCGATGGCACCGTCAGCCTGTTTCCCTCGGTGTGGCGCCGGCAGGGGTGCAAGAGCCACTTCTGGGTCCGCCGCGGCACCATCGAATGGTGTCCTGCCGGAACCCCGTGGGACCCGGGGGCGGAGTTGTGAGCGACAGCAAGTTATGATCGGTCCCGCGAGCAGTACCACCAAGCTGGAAAAACCGCATCCCACGGGGTATCCTGCACAAATTAACAAACCCCCACACGGCCAACACCTTGCGCGGACGGCAGGCGGCCATGACCCTGGCCAGGTTACTCGCGTTCTTCGAGACGTCGTCGGCGGTGCGGCTCCTCCGCTCCCCGAACGCGCCGTTCATCGTCGCCTTCCTCGACCAGCAGTTTAAGCGGGCGGGCCGCATCACCGTCCCCTTCTCCGAACTGCAGGCGGCGCTGGGCGCCTTACTGGAGGGCCTGGAGGACACCTACCCGAGCGCACTCCGGGACAAGCCCGAGGCGTACCTCGCCGCCTGGTGTTCCACCGACACCCGGTGGCTCCACCGGTTCCTGGAGGCCGGCCGGGCCGAGCCCGTTTACCAGCTCACCCCGCACACCGAGGACGTCATCGCCTTTCTCGACCGGACCTTGGGCCGGGATCTCGGTTTCGTCGGGACGGAGTCGCGGCTCCGGCTGGTGATCGAAACGCTCGACGACCTGGTCGTCGGCTCCTCCGACGACCCCGAATTGCGTCTCGCCCGGCTCCGGTCCGACCGGGAGCGGATCGGCCAGGAGATCAGCCGGATCGAGACCGACGGCTCGGTCACCCGCTACCAGCCGGCCCAGATCCGCGAGCGCTTCGCGACCGCCGTCTCGCTCCTGAAGCATCTCCAGGGGGACTTCCGGGCGGTCGAGGACAAGTTCCGGGAGATCACCCGGCAGGTCCAGAAGCGGCAGGTCGAGGGCCAGGACACCCGGGGCGGGATCCTCGGGTTCGCGCTCGACGCCGAGGACGTCCTGAAGCGCGAAGACCAGGGGGCCAGCTTCTACGAGTTCGTCCGATTCATCCTCTCCCCGTCCCAGCAGGAGCGGCTCGATTCCATCATCCGGCAGCTCGGCCGCGTCAGGGAACTGGCCGAGCAGGCCGATGGGTTAGAGGCGGTCCGGCGGATGGTGCCCCTGCTGCTCGCCGAGGCCGAGAAGGTGATGCGGACGAACCAGCGGCTCTCCGCCACTCTGCGCCGGCTGCTCGACGTGCGGGCCAGGCGGGACCGGGAGCGGGTGGCTGAGCTGTGCGCCGAAATCCTGGGCTTGGCCGCCTCGATGGCCGCCGACCCGCCGCGGGACGCCGTGGGCGCCGAGGTCGAAACGAAGATCGGGATCGGGTCGCCCTTTTCGCGCACCTTCTGGACCGAGCCCCACCGGTTCGCCGCCGTCGAGATGGCCGAGCACGAGGCCGACGAGGACCGCCGCGCCGAAGCGTTCCGCCTTCTGGCCGGGATGCGGCGGCTGGACTGGCGCCTGATGCGCGAGCGGGTGAGGACCGCGATCGCCCGCAGCGGGAGCGTCACGCTCGGCGGCCTGCTCGCCGAGTACCCGCCCGACGCCGGGGTGATCGAGGCGCTCGGCTACCTCCAGATCGCCCGGGACGACGGCCACGCCGTCAGCCGGGACGAGGTGGAGGAGGTCGTCTTCCCGTCTTCGAGGGGCGGCCGCGCGATCGCCCTCGCCGTGCCCCTCGTCCGGTTCGCCAAGCTGTAGGGAGTGCCGATGCCGGCCGCCGAACTGCCTGAGTTCCGGGATTGGGGGATCGCCGCCGTGCGACTCCTCCAGGGGGTCGTCTACGCAGATGAGCCGCAGCCCTGGGCCCTCGTCCTCGCCTCGCAATCGCACCTGACGATCTACTTCGCCCGGCTCGGGCTCCGCCTCGTGACCGACGAAGCGGAGGGGCTCGCCTACCTCCGGCAGCTCACCGACGACGAGATGCCGGACGGCTACGACCGGCTCCCGAAGCTCTTCCGCAAGACGCGGCTCGGGTACGACGAGACGCTCCTTTGCGTCCTGCTCCGGGAACACCTCCGCCAGTTCGAGGAAGAGGATCTGAGCAACGACCGCTGCGTGGTCGAGGCGACCGCGCTGTTCGACCGCTGGCGGGTGCTCTCCCAGGCCCAGAACGACGAGGTGAAGGCCCGCCGGGAACTCGCCGCGGCACTCGGGAAGCTCGAAGAGCTCGGGTTCGTCCACAAGTTCGCCGACGACCCCGAGGCGTGGGAGGTCCGCCGCATCCTGAAGGCCCGGCTCCCCGTGTCCGAGCTCGAATGCCTGAAGGCCAGGATGCTGGGGGCCGCCCGGCCGCCGGCCAGAAGGGCGGGAAACTCCCATGGATGACCCGCTCAACGACCCGGCGCCGCCCCCGGGCTTCCGGCTCCGCAAGCTCGAAGCCTACAACTGGGGGACGTTCGACAGCCCGGCCGGCGAGGTGCACACCGTCCGGCCGGACGGCCAGACGGCCCTCCTGATCGGGCAGAACGGGTCAGGGAAATCGACCCTGGTCGACGCCCTCCTCACCCTGCTCGTCCGGCCGGTCGTGCGGAACTACAACGTCGCCGCCGGCGCCCACAAACAGGAGCGGGACGAGCGCACCTACATCCGGGGCGCCTACGGCCGCTTCAACCGCGGCGAGGACAACCGCGGGGAGGTGCAGTTCCTCCGCCCCGCCGGCTCGACCTACTCGGCCCTCCTGGCCGCCTTCCGGAACGAGGCGACCGGCCGCGCGTTCACCGTCGCCATCCTGCTCTACGTGAATTCGGAAGGTAAGGCCGAGAAGGTCTACTGCTTCGCCCCGGACGAGCGGTCCATCGCGGCCGACTGTGCCTCCCTCGCGAGCACCGACCGGCTCCGGCAGCAGATGGAGAAGCGGGGGTTCCGGGCGACGACGAGCTACGCCGACTACCACGCCTGGTTCGCCAAGGCGACCGGGGTGCGGCCGAAGGCGATGGACATCTTCAACCAGACCGTGGCCGTCAAGGACATCCAGAGCCTGAACCGGTTCATCCGCGAGCACATGCTGGAGGTCAAGCCCTGGGGGGAGAAGGTCGACAGCCTGCTCGGCCACTTCACGCAGCTCAGCGAGGCCCACCAGAGCCTGGTGCGGGTCCGGCGTCAGGCCGAACTCCTGGAGCCGCTCGCTTCCACCGGGGCGGCCTACCGCGCACATGCCGGCCGGCTCGCGGCGGTGGACCGGCTGCTCGCGGCGGCCGACAGCTTCTTCCGCCGAAAGACGATCGACGTTTTCGGGCCGGCGTGTGAGGCGTTACGAGGCGAGTTGGCCGGCGCGAGGATGAAGAAGGAGGACCTCGCCCGGAACCTCGCCGACACCGCGGACGAGTGCCGGAGGCTCACGAACGAGATCGAGCAGGCGGGCGGCGAGCGGTTGCGGCAGATCCCTTTCCTGATTCGCAAGTACGAGGACCAAGCCGAGGCGAGGCGAGAAGTCGGCCGGCGCTACCGCGACGCCCTTTCCGGTGCCGAGGTGCGCGACGCGGTCGGGGACGCTGACGCATTCGCCGCCGTGCTGCGCCGGCTCCCGCAGCTCCTGCGGGAGTTTGAGGGTCAGGCGGCGGGCCGGGAGGCGGAGCGGGACGAGCTGGTCGTCGAACGCGGCAAGGTGAGCCACGCCTTCCGGGAGGAAGAGGCCGAGTTGGAGGCCCTCACACGCCGGACCGGGAACCTTCCCGAGCACCTGGCGCGGCTCAGGCGACAGATCTGCGAGGATCTCCGGCTGCCCGAGAAAGACCTCGTGTTCGCCGCCGAGCTCGTCTCGGTAAGACCCGAGGAGCGCGGGTGGGAGGCGTCGATCGAGATGGTCCTCCGGGGCTTCGCGCTCAGCCTCCTCGTCCCCCAGCGCCTCTACCCGACCGTCAGCCGCCACATCGACGGGACGCGGCTCGTGAACGCGCACGGGCGGGGGCAGCGGCTCGTCTACCTCCGGGTCGGGGAGCGGACCGCCCCGCCGGCCGGGCCGACCTCGCACCCGCAGGCACTCCTTCGGAAGCTGAATTTCAGGGATTCCCACCTCCTCCTCCCCTGGGTCCGCGCGGAAATTGCCGAGCGGTTCGACTACCGGTGCTGTGAGACACCCGAGGAGTTTCAGACGGTGTCGGGCCCCGCAATGACCCGCCAGCGCCACGTCAAGGGCCGGGGCGGCCGGCACGAAAAGGACGACCGGGAGGAGGTCGCCGACCCGCGGCGTTTCGTCCTGGGCTGGGACAACCGGGAGAAGCAGCAGGTGCTCGCCAGGGAGGTGGAGAAGTTGCGGGAGCGGCTCAACGCCCTCGACCTCCGAGTCAAGACCCTCGATCAAGAGCTCGGAGCCCTCCGCGCCCGCCAGGCGGCCGTTCGGAGGGCGCAGGAGGTGTCGGACTTTTCCGCCATCGACCACGCCACCCCCGACCGGGAGGCCGAGGCACTTCGCCGCGAGAAGAAGAGGCTTGAAGAGAACAACGACGCGATCCGCCACCTGAAGGGCCGACTGGCCGAGACCGAGGCCAGCCAGCGGGCGCTACAGGCGACCCGGGACGCGGTCGTCCAGAAGGAGGGCGAGCTCGCCCGGCGGCTCGCCGAAGGAGACCGGCTGATCTCGAACGCACAGGCCGCGCTCCGCCGGAAGGAGGCGGACGGCTCACTCGCCGCCCACGCCGAGGTCTTCCCGGACATCGAGGCGTGTTTCGAAGCGGTGCCGCTCGTTGCGGACAGCCTCTTCGACGAGGAGCGGACGTTCCTTGCCTCGCGGAGGGGGGAGGCCGACCGCCTCCGCCAGGAGCTGGAGCCGCTCAAGGCGGAAGTCGGCAAGCTCATGCTCCGGTTCCTCCGCGAGTCGCCCGAGGAGCGCGCCGACCTCGAACCCGATGTCGCCTTCCTCGACAGCTTCCTCGCCCTGCGCGACCACATCCGCCGGGAAGACCTCCCCCGGCACGAGCAGCGCTTCAAGGAGCGGCTGAACGAGAAGGTGACCCAGGAGATCGGGCTGCTCCACGGGGCCTTCCAGGCCGACCGGGGCGAGATCGTCGCCAAGATCGACCAGCTCAACGAGTCCCTCCGGCAGCTCGAGTACCGGCCCGGGACCCACATGCGTCTCGACCCCCGGCCGGTGCGCGACCCGGAGATCGTCGAGTTCCAAGGCGCCCTGAAGGAGTGCCTCGCGGAGACTTTCGAGGGGACCGCCGAGGCCGACGAGGCCCGGTTCCTGCGGATCGAGAAGCTCATCGCCCGGCTGCGGGACGAGCAGCGGTGGCGCGAGAAGGTAACCGACGTCCGCCGCTGGTTCGATTTCGCGGCGCGCGAGCTCGACAACGCGACCGGCGAGGAGCGGAACTACTACGAGGACAGCACCGGCCAGTCCGGAGGCGAGAAGGCGAAGCTCGCCTTCACCATCCTCGTCGCCGCCATCGCCTACCAGTACGACATCGACCCGGACCACCCGGCGGCCGACCGCTTCCACTTCGTCGTCGTCGACGAAATGTTCTCGAAGGTGGATGACCAGTACTCCGAGTACGCCCTCGAACTCTTCCGGAAGTTCGGCCTCCAGCTCCTGATCGTCGCGCCCCTGGACGCCAAGGCCCTGGTCACCGAGCCCTACGTCGGGTGCTACCTGCACGTCGTCAAGGACGCCCGGACGAACCGGTCCGAGGTGTTCGGCATGACCGCCCGGGACTTCGAAGAGGTGATCGGCGCGGGCGAAGACGACGGCGGCGAGTTCGCCGCAACCCTCTCCAAGAAGCGGCCCCGCTAGCCCTCCCCGGCCGCGACGCCCTGCGGGAGTGGGCAACCATGGTCGAACCCGACGACATCCGACGGAAGGCCGAGAACTTCTACCGCGGCTGCCTCCTGGCCTGGCTCGAAGGCGACGACGCCTTTTTCCCGCGGGTTGTACCCGCCCGGAAGACCCCGGACTCGGGAAACATCGCGGGATCGGTCGAGTGGCTCCGCCGGCTCCGCGAGGGGTCAAAAGCGGTGCTCGGATTCGGGTACACGGTCGAGTGGCAGGAGGTGAACTCGCGGGCCCTCGGCCGGAACACCCTCCCCGCGCGAATCGTGTTCGAGACCCGGGAGGACTACCTCCGCTTCGTCGGGAAGCGAAAAGAATTCGCGGCCTTCGCGGAGGCCGTCACGCGGCTGCGTGCCGAGTTTCCGGAACTCGGCTCCTGGGTGCGCTCCAACGTGCAGCGGCTGGCCGAGAGCGCTCCCGAACTGGACGGGCTTCTGAGCGTCGTCCGGTACCTCCGCGAGCACCCCAGGCCGAACCTTTTCGCCCGGGAGTTGCCGATCCCGGTGGACACGAAGTTCGTCGAACGCCACAGATCGCTGCTCCGCGAGTGGCTCGACCTGATCCTCCCGCCCCACTCGGTCCGCGCCGACGAGGAACACTTCGAGCGCCGCTACGGGCTGAGGTACGCGGAGCCACACCTCCACGTCCGGCTCCTGGACCCGGACCTCCAGCGGGAACTCGGCTTCCCCTGCCCGGAGTTCAGCCTGCCGCTCGATACCCTGGCAAGACTTCCGACCCGCCCGGGTGCGGTGCTTGTCGTCGAGAACCGGGTGAACCTTCTCACCCTCCCGACCCTCCCCCGTACCTTGGGGCTGGGCGCGCTCGGCAGGGGGGTGACGCTACTGCGCTACCTGCCCTGGCTCGGGTCCGTACCGGTCGCCTACTGGGGGGACCTCGACATCCAGGGCTTTGAGATCCTCTCCTCGCTCCGCGCGATCTTCCCGCAGACCCGCAGCATCCTCATGGACGAGACCGCGCTCGACCGCCGGCGAGGGCTCTGCACCCCCGGTAACGCCCCGGGTGCTCCGCGGCTGCCGCATCTGACCGAGGCGGAGCGGGCGGCCTACGACCGGTGCCGGAACGAATGCCTCCGCCTGGAGCAGGAGCGCCTGCCGACGGAGGATGTTGCCGCTGCCATCGCCCGCTTGGATGAAAGCCTTACCTCGCGAGCCGGCCTTATTCACTAGGAATACCTCTCCGGGACCCTGCCTACTCTGGGATATGGGAGCAGGTGGATTATCGATCGCGCAATGGTAAGACACAACGTTTAGGGTAAAATGGAATATCGTTATGGCAATTGAGCGAGTAAGGCGGTTGATCGAAGCTGCCCTACGCGAGGCGGCGGGTCCTGAGCACGAACGCCTCAAGGCGGACCTGAACGAGTGGGCGGCTGCTCAAGGGTATCCAGAGGTGCTTCGCAGTCTGCCTAGCGGACGGATTCCCGACGTACTGCGCTACGATTCGGAGCTCCGACACCTCTTTGTCGGGGACGCGAAAGATGCGGATGTCGAGACAACCAGCGACTCCGCGACGGTGCAGCGGATTGCAGGATACGTTCGAGAGTTCGGGCATCTGCTCGGTGGGACACAAGTGGACGGGGGCATCGTCGCAATCGCTACGAATGATGCCGCTGAGGCGGAGAAATGGGTACTTGCACTGAACCTGTTCTGCGTGATGAGCAGCATCACGGCGGGCGATGACAGCGGTGCCGATTTCCATGTCATCAAGCTGGAAAACAAGAACACCTGGATCGTGTGGTGGTAAGCGGCGGGGAAGGGCTGACGTGCGGGAGCAATACGGGGACGCGGTCCGCACCCGCCGGGAGGAGCTGCGTCCCACCCAGGAGGAACTGGCCGCCCGGGCGGGGATCCATCACACGTACCTGTCGGACATCGAGCGGGGGACGCGGAACGTGTCACTGGTGAACATCGAGCGGGTGGCCGCCGCCCTGGCGGTGACGATGGCCAACCTGTTCGCCCGGGTCGAGGGGCCTTGACGCGTGGACAACCGGAGTCCAGCGACGAAGCTCCCGGCTTGACCCCGGTCGGCGCCCCACAACGGGTCGTCGTGAGGCTAAATATCTATATAATATGCGTCATAATAATATGAGGGACGGTTTAACCATTGCCCCCTGCTGCGACGCCCTTCTTCACACGCCCGGCCGAGTCGCGTGATCCGAACCGGCGGTCAGACCGTGGCACAGTGCGGTATGCCGAGGGCGGTCTTGGCCGCCACCCAGTCGCCGATGGGTGTGCCGGCTCGACCCGTCCGCTCCCGATCCTTCCACCACTCGAACGCCTTCACCTCGACCATCTGCTTCAACTTCGCGTGCCCGGCCGTCGACAGGGGCTGACGACACCACAGGTCGCTGCGCTCGTTGTTGGCCGGGGCCGGGAGTCGGCCGAGAAGTGGGGCCAGGGGCGCCTCGTCGGCGGCCCGCACCAACCAGCCGGAGTCGTCGCCCGCCAGCACCCACACACCGCGGACGTGCGGCCGGACAGGAGGCCGGCCGCCTCCAACCGCCCGTCGAGGTTACTGGTCCCGGCGAAATCGACCGGCCGGTCGATGTCCGACCCGTCCTCCCCGAACGCCAGGTGCCACAGGATGCCGCTGGTCGCTACCGCCTCGTGCGGGTCCGGATAGGTCCAGTACAGTTCGTTCCGCACCGGCGACCGGAGGGGAGCAGGGAGAGTTCGAGGGCGAGGGCGGTCGGACCCTGGTCGAACTGGCCCGGCTTGATGTGCCCGACCGCGCGGCCGATGAGCGTTTCGATGATCGCCCGGTTCGACCACGGGTCGTAGGCGTCGTCGCCGGCGTTCCGGTGCGGCTGGACGACCGTCTCGCCCGTGACCACCGGGGCGGCTCCCCGCCGTTCGTCCATCCCGACGAGGGTCTCGAACCCGCCTCCATCGACCGGCGGTAGCCGTCGCGGCCGCCTCTGGCGTGAAGGGTCTTCACTTCCACGAAGAAGTCGTGCCCGCCGACCACGACCTTGAAGTCCGGCCGCTTCTCGCCCCGCGGTGAAGCGATCCGCGTGACGGGAAGGCCGGCCTCCATGAGCCGCAGCCCCACCTTCGCCTCGGCGTAGTCCTCGTACACCGGCAGCCACTGGTCGAAATCGGTGATCGCCCGGAGTCGGTTCACGACCCCGCCGAGCGACGCGACGAGCGCCCGCGAGACCGGGCACGCGGGCAGCCGGGCTTCAAGCCGCTCGACGACGGTCAAGTCCATCGCCAGGAACGGCTACGCGATCCTGTACCCCCGATCTCGGCCCGCCACGCGGCCAAATCGTCCTCCAACTGGCCCATTCGTTCGCCCCCCGAAAGTCGTTCGCGGTCCCGGAGCCGTCCCAATCTATGCCCCGGGGAAAGCCGCGGGCCGTCAAGGCGTCCGGGCTCCGGTTTCGTGGCGTGGTGGACCTACCACCGGCGACACGACCCGCAGCCGGGTTCGCCGATTCAGGCGCAGTGAAAAATCATATTATCGTACAGAATTGCATACTAAATATCTATATTATATGAGTCATAATAATATGGAGAGAGAATTATTTTTCGGCATGCGTCTCATGCGACACCTGACCCGACCGTGGTACAGGCCCCAGTCCCCCAGCCCGTGAAAGGCCGGTGATTTGTGAACCACCCCGCGCCCGCCCGCCGACCGCCCGATCCGAGTACCCGCGAGCGGGTCTCCGAGTTGCTGGGCCGGATCCTGGCCCGCTACTGGCTCGGCAGTAGGCGGGCGGGAGCCGGGCCTCGGCCACGGCCCGACCCCGGCCGGCCGCCGAAGCCGGGTTGATTCCGTCCGCCCGATCGACTGTGCTGGGACTCCCACCCCGCCGCTCGGACCGCCACCCGTGACTCCGACCCCGCCGACCCCGCACGACGGCACCACGCCGCCCCTACTCCGCGGCACGACGGACGCGATCGACGCGCTCCGCGGCCGCCACCCCGGGTGGGCGGCCCGGTTCGGCGGCGAAGACCCGGTGTACGCCATCCCACCGGCCGCCATCGACGCCCTGGCCCGCCCGGCCGGGTCGAAGGGGGTAGCGGTGTTCGACGAACCGACCGCCGCCGCCGAGCGCGAGTTCGCCCGAGTCTGCGAGTCGAGCCACATCGTCGGGGTCGGCCCGGACGGCCCCGTCGCCTACCACCTGTTGACCGCGAGCTCACTCGACAGCGCCGCGCCGGTGATCGCCGGGCTCGGCTGGTCCGCCGCCCAACTGCGGATCGCCGGGGAGCTGGCCGACCGGGGGGCCGAGACCCGGCGACGGCTGCGGGGGGTGGTCGGGTGGCTGCTCACCGAGCCGGCGTTCCTGGGGCAGGTGGCCGACGCCCGGCGCCTGTACCTGACGCTCCCGGCGGGCGGCCGGCCGCTGTTCCCCCTCGCCCGGGTACTGCGGGTGCCCGGTGACACCGAGGGTGGGGGGCTGGCGGCGTTCGCGGCCGCCCTCCGGACCCTCCTCGACCGGTGGGGGCTGACCTCCCTCGCCGCGTGGGATCTGCCCGACCCGCAGGGGCCGCTCCTTCCAGACCCCCTACCGCCCGACGCCGTCGCCCGCCCGACACACGGGGTGTACGTGTACGTCCCCGTCCACTACCCGCTCCAGGGGGACGACGCCCTACAGCGGCAGGTGGCCGAGTTCCAGCAGCGGCAGGCGGTCGAACTGGGGATCGACCCGAGCTATGCCGGCAACACCCACCATGAGACCTACGAGCGGATGTTCCGCGTCCTGCACCTCGAAACGGCCGTCCGCCGCCGGTTCGCCCGCCCGCCCCGCGGCCTGGCCGGGGGGATCGAGGCGGCCGCGGCCGCCGTCCTCGATCTCAGCACCGACCGGGTCGGGCGGCTGCGGAAGTGGGTCCGCGCCTGCCGCGCTGGGAAGCGGTCCCGGGTGAAGGCCCTCCGCGTCGGCGTCTGACCCTCACCTCCCAGAACCGGGGCGCGAAGTCCTGAAATCGCGCCCCCGCAATGACCGGCAGAAACGGGCAACATGTCGGGCACACCGGACCGCCGGTGGCCGTCCCGGAGTTGCCATGAGCACCAAGAAGCCGACCCTGTCCGCCGACGAGTTGGCCCGCCCGTTCGCGGCCGAGCTGGCCGCCAAATACCCGCCCGTTATGTCCCCGAAGCAGCTCGCCGAGCTGCTCGGGAAGAGCCCCAAGACCGTGTACGAGTGGATGGCCCGCGGCCGCCTCGACGGCGCCTACCGGAAGCGGGGCAAGCACGTCCTGATCTGGCGGGACAAGGCCCTCGAGATCCTGTTCACCGGCAAGGAGTGGACCCGATGACCGACGACCCGAACCGCGTCCGCGTGGGCGACCGGATCACCATCTACCCGCGCGGGGCGAAGAAGACGTGGGTGGCCGACTTCTGGCAGGACAACGTCCACCGGAAGGTGTCGCTCCGGACGAGCAACAAGAAGGTGGCGGTCGAGCGGGCCACCAAGCTGGCGGCCGACCTGACCCACGGGGCGTACCGCCCGCCGCCACCGGCCGTCACCATCCGCGAGGTGGTGGACGGCTACATGACGCACCTCAAGACCGAGGACCGGGCGCGCCGAACCCTGGTCAAGTACCGGGGGGTGCTCGACCGGTTCGTGGAATACCTGGCCGGGCACCGGGTCACCCGGCTCGGACAGGTGACCGTCGGCCACTTCGACCATTACCGGGCGAAGCGCCGGGACGAGCGGCACCGCAAGACGGTTTACAACGAGGGGGTGATCGTCAAGCAGCTCTTCAAGTGGGCGAAAACCCGTAAGCTCATCGCCGAGAACCCGCTGACCGACATCCGACTCGACAAACCGCCGCTGGTGCCGAAGGAGGGGCCGAGCCTCGTCCAGGTCAACGACATCCTGGCCGCCGCCGAAGAGCCGCTCCGCTCCCACCTCGCCGTCCTGGCGCTCACCGGGATGCGGTCGGGGGAGCTCCAGCGGCTCCGCCCGGGGGACGTGGATCTCGCCGGCGGGTGGGTCCACATCCGGTCCCGGGCCGGCGCCGAGACGAAGACGCGGGAGTCGCGGAAGGTGCCGATCCACCCGCGGCTCCGGGCCGTGCTGGCGGCGCTCCCGCCGGCCCCGCGGCCGTGGCTGTTTTGCGCAGCGCCGAGCCGAAAGTACCCGGCGGGCGGTCACCACATCAGCACCAAGCGGCTGAACGAGCAGTTCATCCGCCTCGTCGGCCGGCTCGGGCTGCCGGTCGGCCGCGATGCCGGCTTCGTCATCCACAGCCTGCGGCACTTCTTCGAGACGTTCACGGTGAACGCTGGGATCCCGCAGCGGGTGATCGACGCCTGGCTGGGGCACCGGTCGGACCGGAGCATGGCGGCGGTGTACTACCGGCTGCGGGACGAGGAGTCGCAGGCGTTCATGGGCAAGGTTCCGTTCGGGACGGGCGAGTCGGCGGCCGACGCCGGCAAGGAGGCGGAGTGATGCACGGATTCGTGCTCGCGGTGTCGCTGCTGGTCGTTCCCGGTTGGTGCCGTGGGCCGACCCTGGACAAAACCGGGACAACCGGGTCGCAAACCGGGGTGGCCGGCGCGGAAACGCTGGAAAAGCAAGAGCCCGCGGGTGCGGGCTCTTCTCTAGCGGAGAGGGAGGGATTCTCTGACCGCGATCCTGTCGCCGTCTCAATAAGTGGCAACTCCTAGTTTTGTAGCCTTCTATTCCTCCTCGGTCAATAGCTGCCGACTTAGCAGTCTGCATCCTTCGGTCCTTACGACCGCCACAAAACTGCCACAACCTGGACCCGAAGTAAGTAGGATAGATGCTCTGCTGAATCTGCCCACTTGAACAGTTTTTCTGGAGCTTGCGATCCTCACCGATCTCGGCGAACCTCTTGGTAGACTGTAAACCCCCGGGTCGAAGGTTCGTATCCTCCCGGAGGAGCTTGAAAGTCGGTGCGAACTCGCACCGACCGAGTAGTTAACACCGACACCCCGAGGAGAGCACCCCGGGGTGTTCGCGTTTCCCGCCCTTGGTCCGCAAGGGTTTCGTGACCGAGTGACGCGTGAACAAGTCTCAGCCCACACGGCCGGTTGGTGGCAGGGGGAGGCCCGGAGGGGGTATTCCGGGGGCCGGAGGGCCAAAAAGTCTCGCGATCTCTGGAGAGTTGAGAGTGGTGAGTTAACAGCTTCGACCCGCGGGTTAACAGCCCGAGAGGGTCGAAACGGCCGATCGCCTAGGATTGCAGGGGTTTTCGGGCTGTTAACTGGCAGGTTGGCCGCCGATGGGCCTGACGGCGTGTGACAGACCGAAATCGGGCCGAATTGGAAACCGGTAGCCGCCCCGCCGGTTAACAGGACGGGGGAGTGCCGGCGAGGTTTTCGATTGCCCGTCGGGGGCGTGTGGTGGACAATCACCCACCACCCCCGAAGACCGCCCGTGCCCGGCGTCGCCCCTCCCCACCCCTTCCGCGTGCTCGTCGCCGGCTCCCGCACGTTCGCCGACTACCCGCTCCTGGTCACCACGCTCGACCACCTGTTAGCCGGCTGCTCGGTTGGCGTGGTGGTGTCCGGCGGGGCGGGTGGGGCCGACCGGCTCGGGGAGCGATACGCGGCCGCCCGCGGGTGGGCGGTCGAGCGACACACCCCGGACTGGGACCGCCACGGCCGGGCCGCGCGTGGTGATCCGCCCGCGGCGGTCGTCCTCGCCGCTCTGGAACTGGCGGGGGACGAGCCCGCTGTACGCCCCGACCTGCCGGCCGTTCTTGAACCGCGTCGGGTCGTCGAGGTGGGCGACCACCGCCTCGGCCGTCCGCGGGCCCAGCCCCGGCACCGTGTCGAGCAGCCGGACCCGGGCGTCCGCCTTCCCGAGGGCGTCGAGCTTGACCTCGGCGGCGGCGACCAACTCGTCGGCTTGGCGGTACGCGGTCAGGGCGAGGTCGAGCCGCCCCCGCCACAGGTCGTCCGGGGGGCAGTCGGCCAGCGGCCGGGCGAACGCGGCGAGGCCGGCCAGCCCGGCGGCGGTCCACGCCTCGGCCCCGCGCGGGGCCGGCAGCCCCTGGCCGACCAGCACGGCGCGGATGCGGTTCTGAGCCGCGACCCGCTGGGTGAAGAGCGCCTGCCGATGGGCGATCAGAGCCCGCCACTCCCGGACCGCCTTCACGGGGACGACCACGGGCTGGATCTGCCCGACCGCCTCCAGCTGGGCCAGGCGGAGGGCGTCATCCCGGTCGGTCTTCCGCCGGGTGTGCTTGTACTTCCACGCCTCGGCAGCGGTGTTGGCGACCCGGACCGGGATCCCGAGTTCGGTGCACAGGTCGTGGGTCCACCCGGCCAGGGTGCAGGCCTCGATCACCACCACCACCACCGGGCGGGTGGCCCGGATCAGCTTCTCGACCTCGGCCCGGGAGGTGGTGACCGTGCGGTACTCGGCGGCGGCGGTCACCTTGTCGTACACACAGGCGACGCACTTGTACTTCCCCAGGTCGATAGCCAGAATCGTGGTGCCGGTCAGGAGCAAGCTCCTCGGTCGAGGTGGGGCGCTACCCCCACGGTACACCAGCAGCGGCTTGCTTCAGTTCTTTCGGCGGCGTATGCCTCGGGTAGTGGGCAACTGCCTGTTGGGCGGTTCCTTCGGGGGTGGGAGATGGACGGGACGCTGGTGGTTCTGGTTCTGGCGGCCGCGCTGGTCGGGGTGGCGGTCATCCGCGCACTCGCCCACCAGGCTCAGGCCACGTATCCCGGGAGCCGCCGGCCGGCGTGGCTGCCGTCCGCGGCGGCTGCGGTCGCCGGGGCCGGGCTCGTGGCGGTCGGGTACACCCAGGCCGGCCGGGCCGCCCCGGCCGCGGACGCCGACTTCGCCGAGTACGTCCGCGCGAAGGGCGGGTCGGTCGTGTCCGCCCCCGGATTCCCGGACACGTACCGACAGGCGGCGGCCGGGGGGCACCTTCTGTGGGCGGGGCTGGTGGGTGGGGCGGGGCTGGTGCTGCTCGGGGTCGGGGCAGCGGGGCTGGCCCGGCCGTGGGGGGCGGGGCCGCCGAACCCGCCGCGGCAGCAGACCCCGTCGGAGGACGGGTTCCCGGCGTGATCGTGCACCACACGTCGGGGCTGCTGAGCTCAATGTTCGGCCACGAGGCGACTGAGGTGGGCGACGAGGATGAGCACCCCGTGGGCTATCGCGTCTCGCCCTGGTGACTCGCCGGCACGGGCCGCCGACGCCGCGCCCGCGACCGATACGGCCCGCCGCGACGGCCGTCGCGTCGTTGAGGTGCGAGGCAACGCCTACGCGGCGGGCAACTCGCGAGCATCGCGGCCCAGGAGTTCTGAGATGTCACCCCGCTTCGTGCTCGCAATGGCCCTGTTGGTCCCCGTGGCGGCCCTCGGCTGCGGAGCCGGGCAACGCCCGGCCGACGCCAGCGGGGGCGACTCGGGGGACCACCGGCGATCGGCCCCGCGGCCGACGCCGCGACCGACCAGAAGGAGGTCACCGACCTCGACCGGCGGATCGAGGCGCAGGGACGGGAACTCGCCGCACTCCAGGACCGCGCCACCTTCCTGCGGTCGAGGATCAACGTCCGGCAGTCGGTCACCCCCGCGGCTGACCCCGCGACCGACCAGAAGGAGTTGGCCGAACTAGCCCCGCGGATCGAGGGCAAGGAAGAGGAACTGGCCGCGCTCCGGGCGAAGGCCGACGCCCTCTGGGCGAAGGTCGTCGCCGGGCAGCCGGAGACGGACCCGGTGCCGTTGCCGGAACTGCTGGGCCGGCTCCCGAAGGACCGATGGCCGAAGGACAAGACCGACGCCCTTCGACTCGGGCAGGCGTATCAGTGGTATGCCAAGTACGCGATCGGTCGGCGCGTGGTCATCAGCGTGCCGGCGAGTGAGGTCACGGCCCGCCTCGTGGGTGTTGGGAAGTGGACGGCGAACGTCAACTATGAGGGGACCGGGCTCGCACTGCGTGCAGATCTGATGGGCAGTAAATGGATGTTGGCCGTCTTCGGCGACAACACGGTCAAGGGGCTGACCGACGCGGACGCGACCCGACTGAGAGCGATACCACTGGGCGCGCCGGTGGAAGTGAGAGCCTGTCTCAAGGAGGTCGAACTCTTCGTCGGCGAGTCTGTACTGGTCCGGTTGGCGGATCCGAAGCTCCAGGGGATCGGGCCGTAGACGTCAGCCCTCGGGCGGGTCGTTCAGGCCGCGGTGGTCGTGGCGCGGGGCCGCTCGGTAGCCGCGGGACGAACCCGGCGCTGTAGCAGACGGCCGCCGCCTCAGCGTTTTCGTGACCCAAGCTCACACGCTCGGCGGCCGCTGCTGAGCTGTATGTTCGGCCGCAGCTATCCTCCCTGTGGGGAAGCGTTTGAGACGAGCCGTCGCCTTCCGCACCGGCCTGCCACTCAGGAAGTTCTCCAACTCGCCGATGGTTCTGTCCGGCTGCGGACAAGGATATGGTAAGCCGGACGGACGCCGGCTGCCCGGGGAACTTCACAGATGATCGTACCAACCTCACGGGTGTCGCGATTTCTGGCCGCGACCCGCGACGCGAGCACATGCGACGCAGAACTCCTCACCCGGTATGTCGCGTACCGCGACGGGGCGGCCTTCGCCGCTCTGGTCGTGCGGCACGGGCCGATGGTGTTCGGGGTGTGTCGGCGCGTCCTCCGCGACTGGCACCTCGCCGAAGACGCGTTCCAGGCCACGTTCCTGGTGCTGGCCCGGCGGGCCGAGACGGTCGAGCCACCCGCCGCGGTCGTCGGCTGGCTGCACGGGGTTGCGTTCCGGGTCGCTCAGGCCGCCCGTCGCGCCCAGCTGCGTCGGGCCCGGCGCGAGTACGGGCCAGGTGCGGTGCCCGACGGCGCCGCGTCGTCCGGACCCGACACCGAACTGGACGCGGTAATCGACGGCGAGGTGCAGAGGCTCCCGGGCAAGTACCGCGAGCTGATCGTCGCGTGCGACCTGGAGGAGCGACCGCGCCGCGGCGTGGCCGCCGCCTTGGGCATCCCGGAGGGCACCCTGTCCAGCCGGCTCACCGCCGCGCGGAAGATGCTCGCCGGGCGCCTGGCCCGGCACGGTGTCGCACCGTCGCTCGCCGCGCTGGTCTCCCTCGGCGGTCCACGCCTGGTTGCTTGTGAGGTTCCCCAACGGGCTCTGGCGTCCGCGGCGAAACTGGGCGGCGGTGCGGGCGGCACGGTGCCGGTCGCGATCGCCGCCCTCGCCTCGAAAGCGAGCCGAACCGTGAGTCGCCAATTCCTGACACCCGCCGCGCTCCTGGCGCTGTCCGCCTGTGGCGCGGTCTGCGCCACGCTCACCGCGGGGGGTGCCCCCGCCCCGCAACCCCCGGCCGGTCCCGTGCCGGCGGCCGTTCGGCACGCCGAACCGCCGGCCGGCGATCCGAAGCTGGCGCCGAAAGGGCCGAACAAGCTCCTCTTCTCGTGTCAGGAAACGGAGCATCGCCTCACCCGGCTCAAGCTCATTGACCCGGACGGCCGGAATGTGACCGACCTCCCGATCGACGCGGAGACGTACTCCACGTTCGACCCGAAGGTATCCCCGGACGGGACGATGCTCGCCGTGCTCGCGAGGGACCGGAGCCCGGAGTCGCACAAGAAAGGCCACTACCTCTTCATCCGCAAGCTCGGCGACAAGGACGCCGTCACCGCCCTCGAGGGCAAGTGCCAGTTCTTCATCTGGTCGGCCGACGGGACCAGGCTCGCGTGTACCGACTTCGAGGATCCCGAGAAGAACCTGGTCGCCTCACACTTCATTCTCGACGTGAAAACCAAGGAGAGGACCGCAGTCAAACTGCCGAGCAACCACCTCATCAGCGACTGGTCGCGGGACGGGAAGTACTTTCTCACCACGAGCTTCACCAAGGAGAGCTTCACCAAGGAGAGAGCGCCGAGGGTCCGGCTGCACGTGATGAACCGGGACGGCACCGAGCACAAGACCCTCGCCGAGAAGACGGAGTTCGCGGCCGGGGGCCGGTTCTCCCCGGACGGTAAGCGGGTGCTGTGCTTCGCCGTACCTCCCCCGCCGAAGGGTGAGGATCCCTGGGCGGCGCTCGTGATTCTCGACCCCGGGACCGGACACATGACCAAGGTCGGGGGCGTGCCGAAGAACACGCCGACCAGCCTATTGAACGACTTCTGTTGGAGTCCGGACGGCAAGAAGATCGCCTACCTCCTGTACGAATTCGTCGAGACCGGTCCGATCGACGACTGGGAGAACATTATGAGGGTGGTCGTGTGCGATCCGGACGGCGCGAACGCAAGGACGGTGATCACCTCGAAGATCATCGGGGGGCGGGGGAACACGCACGCGGGACTGGACTGGCGCTAAGGGTCCACTGGAAAGAGCACGCCCCGCCGACAATCGGGCGGGGCTTTTCTGTTGGGAGCCAGCCCGTCGCGGTCAACGGGTCCTCGGTGCTCGGCGAGTGCGTGAGACGGCGGTCGCCGAGCACCCGCGTATCCGAACGGTGACACTCAGCCGCCGCGCGCCCCGCCGATCGCGATCGCACGGGCCGCACCTTGCCATAACTTCGACCCGGTCGCGAGCAAGGTGCTGGCCCGGCATACCCCAGACCAGAACCCGCGAATCCGAGTCGCGCCCGGCCGACCCCGTCACCGCAGCAGACGGCCGCCGCCTCTGCTATCCTGGGACGCGATGCTCACACCGCGGCGACCGCTGCTGAGCTGTTCGTTCGGCGACCGGAGGGCGCCCGGATGGTGAGGGTGGTCCACCTCCCGGATTTACCCCGCCCCGGCGGCCCGATGCTGGTCGAGTTCGGCCTCGACCGCGGCGAGGTCGCCCGCATGTGGCGGCTCATCGTGGCGATGGCCGTGCGGGACGGAGCGGTGTCGGTCCACTGGCACCCGTGGCGGGCGGCCGACGCCCTCGCCTACGTTGTCGGCGGGGTCCGGCACTCGTTGGGCCGCCCGCCCGTCGTGCTGGACCCGGTGGTGTCGGCCGCGACCCGTGAGCTGATCACCGGCGGGGGTATGTGGTCGGCCCTCGGCCGGCGGCTGGGGTGGCCGGCCGCCGGTCGGTTCGGGTGTACCGGGGCGGGCGGCCCGTCCGAGTGGTGCGGAGTGCTGTGGTCGGCCGGCGGGGTCTGCGGCGCGGACCTACACCGACTGGACGTCGCCGTCGCCCCGGTCGTGGAGGTGGGTCTGCCGAACCCCACGCCGCAGCAGACCGCGGCCTCCACAGCGATTTCTGACGTGTAGCGCTCACGGCCGCGGCGGCTGAGTTACCTGTTCGGCCACCGGAGGCGTGACCGGACGGACTCGCTGACAGACGGGCAGTGGGTCGAGATCGACGCTCTCATCCTTGCGGGACGCATCATCGCCGGGATGAGCCGCGTCACGAAGACGTGCGGTGTCGGCCTGCCGGACGCCAGGGACATCTTCAAGACGCGCTACCGGCAGCTCCGCGCCGAGCGGGGGGCGGAGTTCGCGTGCGGCGACGGGGAGTACTGGCGGAACTACGGCGAGGAGATCTTCGACGCGATGGCCAAGGGTGGCGGTGGAACGCGTCCGATACACCGCCGACCCGTTGCACCGCGGGGGCGGATCGGGTCCAATCACATCTCCCGCCACACGCCCCCACTCTCCCCGGTCGCCCGCGATGCTCCGGCTCGTCGCCCCCGCCGCCGACCTGCGCGAACCGGTCACCCGCCGCGAGTGGATGCGCGCCGGCGCGATCGGCCTCGGAGGGCTCACGCTCCCGCAGTTGCTCGCCGGCCGGGCGCGGGCGGCGCCCCCCGCCCGCCCGGCGAGGGCGAAGTCGGTCATCATCTTCGGGCTGCTCGGCGGGCCGTCCCAGCACGACACCTGGGATCCGAAGCCGGACGCGCCCGCCGAGGTCCGGGGACCGTTCGGCACCACCGCGACCCGCACCGTCGGGCTCCGGGTCGGCGAGCTGATGCCGGAGACCGCGATGCTCACGGACAAGATCGCGGTGCTGCGCGCGGTCGTCACCGACGACAACGCGCACTCGTCCAGCGGCTACCAAATGCTCACCGGCGTGCCGCACGCGCCGCCCAACGTCGAGGGCGCGGCCCCGAGGGCGCCGAACAACTGGCCGTCGGTCGGCGCGGTGGTCCGCTACCTCCGCCCGGCGGCCGGACGACTGCCGTCGGCGGTCACACTCCCGGAGCACATCTGGAACGACGGCAACTTCCCCTGGCCGGGTCAGGACGCGGGGCTGCTCGGCCGCAGGCACGACCCCGCCGGGGCCATCGAGATCGACCGCCGCCCGTCGGCGGTACGCGTTCCGAGGCACGCGAGTACCTTCGCCGGGTGCTCCACCCGCTCCCGATAACCTCTCCGGTCGACCCGGTGAACGCCGGCAACGATTCGGCGCGACACTTCGCCCCCGCGCGGGTAATTAACACGTTCAGAGACTCCCGCCAGACAGCCGCCGGCCGGTGCCGCCGAAGGTCGCTGTGGGCCACACCCCAGAGGTGCCCCCGTGACCACGACCGTCCACCCCCTCGACCGCACTCCGCCCGCCAAACTCTCCCCCGCCGAGCGGGCCGCCGCCGTCGCCGCGATCCTCGCTGCCGGCCTCCTCCGCCGCCTCCACCCGGCCGCCTTCCCGCCACCGGCCGGCGCCGCGAATCCGCAGGAAAAACCAGGCGAATCGACTTGCTAGCACGCCCCGGACGAGCGTTACTGTCCACGCCGGTTAACGACCCCGAGACGCCCGAGAGGAGGCCCGCATGCCCGCGACGACGAAGCCGCCGCCGCACCTGGCGAAGGAGTTGGCGGCCCTGGAGCGGATGACCGCGACGGAACTCCGCGACAAGTACGCCGAGGTGTTCGGGGAGCCGGCCGCATCCGGCAACCGGGCGTGGCTGGCCCGCCGGGTCGGGTGGCGGCTCCAAGCCCTGGCCGAGGGCGACCTGAGCGAGCGGACCCGCGCCCGGGCGGCGGAGTTGGCCCGGGACGCCGACCTCCGGCTTTCCCCGCCCCGGGAGCAGCCCGAGCCCGCCGCCCACGCCGCGCCGGTCGCGGCCGTCCTCGACCCGCGGCTGCCGGGGGTCGGCACGGTGCTGACCCGCAAGTACAAGGGAGCCGAGGTCCGGGTCAAGATCGCCGCCGACGGGTTCGAGTACGCCGGCGACCGGTACGGCTCCCTGAGCGCCGTGGCCAAGGCGGTGACCGGAACCCACACCAACGGGTTCCTGTTCTTCCGCCTCACCCGGGGAGGTGCCGCGTGAGTCGCCCGACGACCCCCGCCCCGCGCGCCGCGGTCCGGCTGGTGCGGTGCGCGGTGTACACCCGGAAGTCGACGGAGGAGGGGCTGGACCAGGAGTTCAACTCGCTCGACGCCCAGCGGGACGCGGGCGAGGCGTACGTCCGGTCACAATCCGGGGAGGGGTGGGTGGCCCTGCCCGACCGGTACGACGACGGCGGGTTCACCGGCGGGAACACCGACCGTCCCGGCCTCCGCCGGCTCATGGCGGATGTGGACGCCGGGCGGGTCGACTGCGTGGTCGTGTACAAGGTCGACCGCCTGTCCCGGAGCCTCCTGGACTTCGCCCAGCTGATGCGGACCTTCGAGGACAAGAGGGTGTCGTTCGTCAGCGTCACCCAGCAGTTCAACACGGCGTCGAGCATGGGCCGGCTGGTGCTCAACGTGCTGCTCTCCTTCGCCCAGTTCGAGCGGGAGATCGTGGGGGAGCGGACGCGGGACAAGATCGCGGCCACCCGCCGCAAGGGGAAGTGGGCGGGCGGCAGACCGGTGCTCGGGTACGACCGCGAGCCCGGCGGCCGGCGGCTGGTCATCCACCCGGACGAGGGGGCCCAGGTGCGAGACATCTTCGCCCTCTACCTCCGGCACGGGTCGCTCCTGCCGGTGGTCAAGGAACTGGCGCGGCGGGGGTGGGTGACCAAGCGGTGGGCGGACCAGACGGGCCGGGTGACCGGGGGGAAGCCGTTCACCCGCACCAGTCTGTACCAGCTGCTGACGAACCCGCTGTACGCCGGGCGGGTGCGGTACAAGGCCGAGGTGTTCCCCGGCGAGCACCCCGCCCTGGTCGACCCCGCCACCTTCGACCGGGTCCAGGAGCGGCTGCGGGCGAACGGGGCGCAGGGGGCCGGCCCCGGGTCGCCCGACAAGTACGGAGCCCTGCTCAAGGGGCTGCTCCGGTGCGGCCCGTGCGGGGCCGCCATGACCCCCACCTGCACCACCAAGGGGAGCCGCACCTACCGGTACTACGCCTGCGTCGCCGGGCACAAGAGGGGCGCGGGGACTTGCCCGTCGAAGCCGGTGCCGGCGGGGCCGGTGGAGGGGTTCGTGGTCGACCGGGTGCGGGCCGCCGGCCGCGACCCCGGCCTCTTGCGGCAGGTCGTCGAGCAGGCCCGCCGGCAGCGGGACGAGCGGCTCGCCGAGCTCGCGGCCGAGGAGAAGGGGCTGGCCGCCGACCTGGCCGGGCTGAGGCGGCACCTGGGTCTGGAGTCGGCCCGGTTCCGGCCGGGGGACGACAGCGGGGAGGTGGTGCGGCGGCTGGCCGCCCTGCACGACCAGCAGCGGCTGGCCGAGGACCGGCTCCGGCGGGCGACCGAACAGGCCCGCGAGGTCCGGGCGGCGCGGGTGTCGGAGGCGGACGCCGCGGCCGCGCTGGCCGGGTTCGACCCGGTGTGGGCGGCCCTGGCCCCGGGCGAGCGGGCCCGGGTGATCGGCCTCCTGGTGGAGAGGGTCGTCTACGACGGGGTGGCCGGGAAGGTCGCGGTGACGTTCCGCCCGACGGGGATCACGGCCTTGGCCGGGGAGCTGGCCGACCGCCAGCGGGAGCAGGTGGCATGAGCGACGCGGCGCTGACGGTCGAGGGGGTGGTCCACCTCCGCCGCCGCGGGCCGGGCGGGCGGGCGGAGTTCCGGGACGGGCCGGCCCCGGCCGAACTCCCGCCCGGGCGGGTGCCGCGGGTGGCCCGGCTGATGGCGCTGGCGATCAAGCTGGACGGCCTGGTCCGGGCGGGTGTGGTGCGGGACTACGCCGCGCTGGTCCGGGTGGGTCGGGTGACGCGGGCGCGGGTGACCCAGGTGATGAACCTGACGCTCCTGGCCCCCGACCTCCAGGAAGCACTCCTGTTCCTGCCGCCGGTGACGGCCGGGCGGGAGCCGCTGACCCTGGCCGACCTGCAGCGGGTGGCGGCCGTCCGCGACTGGCGGGGGCAGCGACGGGCGTGGCGTGAGCTCCGCCGCCACCGTCTCCCGGCGAACGCCGGCGGGGAAAAATCACCGGCGGCCGCGCAACCGTGATTGTCGCGGCAGAGGCGGGTGCGCTACGATCGGGTGGAGCAGTGTACACCCGTACCGATGGCGGCCCGCCCGTGGGACACTCCCAGATCGACCGCATCCCCTGGAACACGGAGTGGCGGACCGTCGTCGCCCTCCTCCGCGACCACGCCGACGCCGCGGCGGTCGCCCGGGCCGTCGTCGACGCCGCCCGCACCGTCGTCCTCCCACTCGCCAAGGACCGCGGGGTGGTCGAGGCCGTCTGGCACCTCCTCCGCCTCCCCCGCGCCGCGGCCGACGCCGACTACCCCGGCGGCCTCCGCCGGGCCGGGCTCGACGTGGGCGGCCCGCCCGGGCTGATGGACCTCCTCGCCGCCCTGTCCGACGCCCTCGACCGGGCGGTCCCCGTCGGCCGCCGCACCGACCTCGGGGAGATGGCCCACACCGCCCTCGTCGAGACCCTCGCGGACCACGTCGGCGGGGCGGTCACCGGCCTGTACGGCGAGGACCCGGGCGAGGTCCGGGCGGCCGTTGCGGCGACCGCCACCGTCGCCCGGTTCGGCCGCCTCGCCGTCGCCTACTTCGCCCGACTCGTCCGCAAGACCCTCGACTTCTTCCTCTCCCGCGTCCTGGCCGACCAGACCGGCGCCGAGCGGCGGTTCCGCACCCTGTCCGACCAGGCCGAGTTCGCCGACGCCCTCCGGGACTACGCAACACAGGTGGCGGCCGGGCTCGACGAGTACGCCGGCGAGTGGCTCCGGAAGGCCGAGCGCGACACCGGCGGGACGATCTCCCGGGCGAAGGCCGGGGCGTTCCTGGCCCACGCGGCCGACAAGCTCGACTGGGCACTCTCCAAGGGGTAGCGGCCGTGGCCAACGCGTGGCGGTTCGGGTGCGGCGGGGCCGGCGCCCCGCCCGGGCGTGGGCGCGTGGTGGACCTGCAGGTCCGTCCCCACGACAGCTTCCGACCCGGGGGTAACGTCCGCCTCGGGATCGAGGCGGTCCGCCGCGACCTCCTCACCGAGTGTCCTCCGGAGATGCTCGACCTCCTCGAGGTGGCGACGTACGTGTACGCCGCCGACCAGGCCGCGGCCCGCGGCCGGCCCGAAGACCTCGGGTCCGCCTGGCGGCGGGAGATGCGGTTCCGCATCCCCGTCCGCGACCTCGGGCGGTGGAGCGCACCGGAGCTCGTCGGGCCGCTGACCGAGACCCTCGGGTTCCTGTCCGAGGACGACTACCACTTCGAGTTCGTCCGCCGCCGGCCCGACCCGCCCCCGGGGTACTTCACGTTCCGCGCGTCCCCGCTCGGCCGTCCGGTGGACGAGGTGCTCCTGTTCTCCGGCGGGATGGACTCGCTCGCCGGGGCGGCCGAGGAGGCGGTTTCCGGGCGGCGGCACGTCGTCCTCGTCCAACAGCGGTCCAACCCCAAGCTCCAGCCCCGCCACGACCGGCTCGTCGCCGACCTGGCCGCCCGGGCGGCCCGGGTCGGCGGGCTGGTCACGCACGTCCCGGTGGTGGTGAACAAGGACGAGGCTCTGACGGCCGACACCGCCCAGCGGGCCCGGTCGTTCCTGTTCGCCGCGCTCAGCTGCGCGGTCGGGGCGATGGTCGGGCGGGAGGGGCGGGTGCGGTTCTACGAGAACGGGGTGGTCGGGCTGAACCTGCCGCTGTGCCCGGCGGTCGTCGGAGCCCGGGCCACCCGCACCACCCACCCCCGCACGTTCGCCGGGTTCACCCGCGCTCTCACTGCCGCCGCCGGGCGGTGGTGGTGGACAGCCCGTACCAGTGGGACACCCGCGCGGACGTCGTCCGGCGACTCGCGGCCGCCGGGTGCGGTGACCTCCTGGCGCAGTCGATCAGCTGCGGGGGGACACGGGGGGTGACGACGGCCCAGCCGCACTGCGGGTGGTGCTCGCAATGCGTCGGCCGGCGGTTCGCCGTGCTGGCGGCGGGCATGGAGGCGCACGATCCGGCCGACGGGTACCGGGTCGAGGTGCTGACCGGGGACCGGGCGGACGGGGACCGGCGGGTGGTCCTGGCGGCGTTCCTGGACGCGGCGGCGCGGGTCGAACGGGTCGGGTCGGCGGCCGGGCTGGTCGCCCAGTTCGGGGAGGCCGCCCGGGTGCTCGGGGCCGGCGGGGAACCGGCGGCCGTCGTGGCGGACCGGGTGTTCCGGCTGTACCGGCAGCACGCGCGGGAGGTCGCGGGGGTGCTGGATGAGGCCGGGCGGAGGCACATCGGTGCGCTCCGCCGGCGGGAGTTGCCGGAGGGGTGTACGCTGCGGCTCGTGTTCGACACCGGGGCCGTCGTCACGACCGGCGCCCCCGCACCGCCCGCCGCCCCGTTAGCACCGAACCGGTTCGTGCGGCGAGGACGGGGGTGGGAGGTCCGGTTCGCCGGCGGCGAGTCGCGGCCGTACCCCGAGTCGCTGGGATTCGCCTACCTCCGGGCCCTGCTCGGCCGGCCGGGGGAGGAGATCCCGGCCGTCGAACTGTCGGCGGTCGGCCGCCCGGCCGGTGGCACGCGTGGGAAGCTCGACGAAGACTTGCCCCGGGCGGCAGGGTTCGGGGCCGACCCGACGATGGACGGGCCGTACGCCCGTGCCGCGTCGGCGCGCCTGCGGGAGGTCGACGAGCTGATCGCGCAGCTCGAGGCGGCGTCACCGGCGGACGTCCCGGACCGGCTCGAGCGGCTCGAGGAGCTGGGGCGCGAGCGGCAGCAATTGGCGGAGCAACTGGGAGCCACCCACGGCTTGAACGGGCGACCGCGGCCGCTCGGCGGGACGGCGGCCGAGCGGGCCCGCACCCGGGTCGGGAACGCGATCGACCGGGCGCTCGTCCGGATCGCCGCCGACGACCCCGCCCTGGCGGCCCACCTGTCCCGGCCGACCCTGACCCCGGGCAAGGCGTTCCGCTACGCCCCGGACCCGCCGGTCGCCTGGGACGTCCGCGACTGACGGGCCGAAAAAATCCGGCCTGTCACGCCGCGCGTGACAGCCCGTCACGCCGGACGTATCGCCGGAGAGTGTGAGGCCCGGCGAGCCCACAGCCTGCCGCCAGTGTCGGGCGGCACCAACCCGAGTACCCCCAGACCCCCCGCGGGTTTGCCCTTCGCCGGGCCGCCGCGGGGGGTCGTCCCGTGCGCCCCCGGCGCAGGAGCGAGCCATGACCACCGGCCCGGCGAAGTCCCAGGTGTCCGTCCCCCGGCAGCGGCTGCTGGCCCTCCTCCAGCGGGTCAACTTCGGCCGGGTGGAGGGCCTCGTCGTCCGCGGCGGGGAGCCGGTCCTCGACCCGCCCCCGGTGGTCGTCCGTGAGCACAAGTTCGCGGCCGAGAACGGCCCCCGGCCCGAACTCGGGGCCGGGGACTACGCCCTCAAGGCCCAGCAGGCCGACCTGCTCCGGCTGCTCGACCGGGTCGGGGACGGGGTCATCCCGGTCCTCACCTGTAAGCACGGCCTGCCGTTCCAGGCCGAGGTCGCCGGCTGACGCCGGCCCCACCCCACCCCGACCATCGTCCGGCCGCGCTGCGGAGGCGATCGTGGGCACCGCCCGGTGTCCCGGCCGCCCCGCGCCGCCCGCCGCCCCGCCGTGCCCGCGCCCTCCGCTCCCCCCGGCCGGGGAGGAGCGCCACCGTGCCCGCCGACCCCCAGCCCGACCTCGACCCGGCCGAGGCCGAACTGATCCGCATCAAGGCCCGCGTACTGGCCCGGCGGGGGCTCATTCCCCGCGGCGACGCCGCCGACGCCGAGCAGGATCTGGCCCTGGCCCTGCTCGCCGCCCGGGCCGGGTTCGACCCCGCCCGCGGGGGCACCGCCGCGTTCGCCCGGACCGTCGTCGCCCGGGCCGCGTTCAAGGTCGCACGCGGCCGGCTCACAGCCAAGCGGCACGCGGGGCGGGAGGTCCCGCTGGCCGCACCCGCCGAGCTCGTTGACCCGGCCGGCGACCCGACGGGGCGGGCGGCGGTGGCCGCGGACGTGGCGGCGGTCGTCGCGGCCCTCCCGCCCGACCTCCGCGCCGTGGCCGAGGCGCTGAAGGCCGGGACACTGACGGCGGCGGCCCGGGCGCTCGGGGCGTCGCGCGCGACCTTGTACCCGCGGATCCGCGAGATCCGCACGTGGTTCGAGCGGGCCGGGCTCGACGGCGGCGGGTGACCCCGCGACGGGAGTCGGGGATGAGTTGGACACATTCCGCAGCGCCGGGCAACAGACATGGTGCGGGCGGTGCCGCGCCGGCCGCCGGCGGGTGCTCGGGAGGTCCTCGGACACGTCCCGCGCGGCCGGGGTCGTTCCTGGGCGGGATCGACCGCGACGCGACCGCCCGACCGGATCCACGATCTCGCCCGGGGAGGACGGTGATGCCGACCGACGTGTTCCGCTACCGGCTGGCCGACCACGTCCCGGCCGAGGAGGCCGAGGCGACGCTGGTGCTGTCGATCCTCGCCGTCGAGGCGCTGCACGGCGAGGCGCAGACGCGGTTGGACGCCGGCCACGCCTTCGACGCCAAGCGGCGGACCGTGGTGATCGACGCCACGACCGCTGTGGGGCGAGACTTCAACCGGCTGTTCCTGGGGTTCCTGTCCCGCGAGTTCGGCCCGGGGAGCTTCCGGGTCGAGCGCGTGAACCCGCCGCCGGAGCCCGCCGCCGCCTGACCCACTGACACGCCACCGACACGACACCGGCCGCCCGCCCGAAGCCCGCCCCGACCGGCGGGCCCGTCCGGGGTGCGCGCCGAGGGAGGCTCATGTGCCCGACGACTACCTCACCGCCGCCGACCTGGTCGCGCGCGGCATCGACCCGGCCCTCGTCCGGGTCCTCTGCCCGTGGGCGGTGGAACTCACCGCTCTCGACGGCACGCCCTGCTGGGCCGCGGCCGACCTCCACACCCTGCTGACCGGGGGTGCCGCGTGACCGCCGTGACCGAGGCCGTCGGCCGCTACCGGGCGGCCGGGTGGAAGACCGTCCCCGTCCACACCCCCGACCCCGCCACCGGCGGGTGTTCGTGCGGCACCCCGGGCTGCCCCAAGCCGGGCAAGCACCCGGTCGGCCGGTTCTGGCCCGGCGGGTCCGCCGACCCGCGGGACTTCGCCGGCCGCAACGTCGGCGTCGCCCTCGGCCCCGACTCCGCGGGCCTGATCGACGTCGACCTCGACTGCCCCGAGGCCGTCGCCGTCGCCGACCTCCTCCTCCCCCCGACGGAGGCGATGTTCGGCCGCGGCGGGGTCGTCACCCACCGCGTCTACACCGCCGCCGACGGGGCCGCCGCGTTCGCCCAGCTGACCGACCCGGTCCTCCCCGGGAGGGAGGCGACGGTCGTCGAACTCCGGTGGCCGAACGCCGACGAGGAGACCGGCCTCCCGAAGGCGGTGCAGACGGTCTTCCCCCCGAGCGCCCACTACTCCGGCGAGTCCCTCGCCTGGGCCCGGGACGGCGCCCCGGCCGCGGTCGCCGGGGCCGACCTGGCGGCCGCCGTCCGCCGGGTCGGGGCGGCCGTCCTCGTGGCCCGGTACGCCAAGCCGAAGACCCGGCACGATCTGGTCCTGCTCCTCGCCAACCTCGGCGTCCGCGCGGGGTGGGCCGACGACGACCTTGTGGTGCGGTTCGTCGCGGCCGTGTTCGCCGCCGGGAACGACGCCGACAAGCGTGACAAGGTGCTCCGCGGGGAGGGGGCCAACGCCGTCGCCGACGCCCGCAAGCGGCTCAAGGCCGGCAAGCCGATGACCGGGCTGCCGGCCCTCCACCAGATGCTCGACCCGGCGCTCACGGCCGCCGACGCCGACGCCGTCGTCGCCCGCGTCCGCGACTGGCTCGGGCTCCCCGACGCCGCCACTGCCGGGGCCGCCGGCGACGACCCGTGGCCCGACCCCATCCCGCTGTCCCGCCCGGTCGCCGTCCCCCCTGTGCCCGGCCGACGTCCTCCCCGCCTGGGTCCGCGACTGGGCCAAGGCCGTCGCCACCGAGAAACAGGTTCCCCTCGACCTCCCGGCCCTCCTGGCCCTCGGCCTCGTCGGCGCCGGCCTGGCCCGCAAGGTCGTCGCCCGCCCCCGCCCCGGGTTCGCCGAGCCCCTCAACCTGTTCGTCATGCCCGTCCTCCCGCCCGGCGAGCGGAAGACCCAGACCCTGGCCGCCGCCCTCGCCCCCGTCCGCGACCTCGAGCGCGAGCTCCGGGACGCCGCCCGGCCCACGGTCGCCGCGGCGGAATCCGACTTCCGCGTCGCCGAGGCCCGGGTCAAGGGGCTCGAGGCCAAGCTCGCCAAGGCCGAGGAGCCGGACACGAAGGACCGCCTGCGCGAGCAACTGGCCGCCGCCCGGGAGGAACTCCTCCGGGTCGAGGTGCCGCCGCTGCCGCTCCTGTACACCGAGGACGACACCCCGGACGCGCTGAAGGCCGAGGTGATCCGCCAGGACGGCCGGCTGGCGGTCGCCAGCACCGAGGCCAAGTGCCTGGAGAACATCACCCTGTACTCGGACCGGCCGAACTTCGACGTGTACCTGAAGGGGCACGCCGGGGACGAGCTGAAGACCGGGCGGGTGTCCCGGGGGCGGGCGGCGGTGGCCGACCCGGCCCTGTCGTGCCTGCTGTCCCCCCAGCCGGCGGTGCTGGAGGGTCTGGCCGCGAGCCCGGCGCTGAGGGGCCGGGGGTTCCTGGCCCGGTGGGCGTACGCCCTGCCGGAGAGCCGGGTGGGGCGGCGGGCGGTCGGGGCCCCGGCGGTGCCGTCCGCGGTCCAGGCGGCGTACCACCGGCGGGTGCGGGCGGTGTGGGAGACGGGGTACGGGGCGGACCCGGGGACGGGGGGCGCCGGCGGCCACGGTGCTCGGGTTCGACCCGGGGGCGGACGCGGCGTTCCGGGCGTTCGAGGCGGAGGTCGAGCCGCTGCTGGCCCCGGGCGGGGCGCTGGGCGGGCTGGCCGGGTGGGGGAACAAGCTGTGCGGGCTGTGCGCCCGCCTGGCGGCCGGGTTCCACGTGGCGGACGCGGTCGGGGACGGGCGGGAGTGGGCGGCCCCGATCGGGGCCGGCGCGGTGACCCGCGCGGCCCGGCTGTGCCGCGACTACCTGGTGCCGCACGCCCTGGCGGCGTTCGGGCTGATGGGGGCGGACGCCAAGCTGGCGGCGGCCCGGCGGGTGTGGCGGTGGGTGGCGGCCAACCGGCCCCGGGAGTTCACCAAGCGGGACTGCTTCAACGCCCTCCGCGCCCACTTCGAGACCGTCGACCAACTCCAGCCGGCGCTGGACCTGCTGGAGCGGCACTTCCTCGTCCGGGCGAAGGCCGCCCCGGAGTCGCGGGGGCGGGGGCGGCGGCCGAGCCCGGCGTACGAGGTCAACCCCGGGGCGGACGGCGGCGGGGACGGGGGGCCGAATTCTGCGTATTGTGCGCGGGGTTTTCCCCCGCCCCCGGCGGCGGGGGCCGGCGGCGCCCCGAATTCTGCGTATTGTGCGCACGCGTCCGGGGCCGGGTCCGGCGCGCCCGCCGCCCCCGGCCTGCGGGACGGCCGCGGAACCGGGACGCACAATACGCAGAATTCGGCCGCGGCCGATCCGGGCGCGGCCGGGGTGGGCGAGACGCGCGCGCACAATACGCAGAATTCGGCCGCGGCGGGTTCGTTCGCGCGGGGGTGGGGTGAGATGTCCGCGCACAATACGCAGAATTCCGCGGTCCCCCCGCCGCGGCCCGTAACGGCGGCCGAACTCGTCAGCGGCCGAGACGACCTCGCCGCGGTGGCCGCGGCGGTGACCGCGGACGGCGGCCCGGTCGGCCTGGACACCGAGACGACCGGCCTCGACCACAGCCGCGACCGGGTGCGGCTGCTCCAGTTGGCCACCCCCCGCAGCACCTTTCTGATCGACGTGTTCGCCGTCGGCCCGGCCGCCCTGGCACCAGTGTTCGAGGCCCTGGCCAGAGCCGAGGTGGTGGGTCACAACCTGGGGTTCGACCTGCCGTTCCTCATGCGGCTCGGGTTCACCCCCGGCCGGGTCGTGGACACCATGCTCGCCAGCCAGGTCCTCCACGCCGGCGACCTCGCCGCGCGGCACGGGCTCAGGGACGTGGCCGCCCGCCACCTCGGGCTGACGCTGGAGAAGGAACTCCAGCAGGCCGACTGGGCGGGGCCGCTCACCAGAGACATGCTGGCGTACGCCGCCCTCGACGCGGAGGTGCCGCTCCGGGCCTGGCCGGAGCTGGCCGCCGGGCTCGAGGCGGCCCGACTCACCGCCGTGGCCGAGGTCGAGTTCGCCGCGCTCCCGTGTGTCGCCTGGACGGCGTGCCGGGGGGTCGCACTCGACCGCCAGGCGTGGCAGGCGCTGGCGGCCGCGACGCGGACGCCGAGCGGGCGCGGCTGCGGGAGACGCTCGACGCCGCGGCCCCGGACGGCGCCACCCTGTTCGGCGCCCGCAACTGGGACAGCCCGGATGACGTGAAGGCGGCCCTCGCCGCCGTCGGCGTGGAGTTGGAGGCGACCGACGACGACGCCCTGGCCGCCGTCGCCCACCCGCTGGCCGGCCTGATCCGGGACTACCGGTCGGCCGCCCGCCTCGCCACCACCTACGGCCGGGATTGGCTCCGCCACGTCGCCCCCGACGGCCGGGTGTACGCCACCTGGAAGCCGATCGGGGCGGGGGCCAGCGGCCGGATGTCGTGCAAGGGGCCGAACCTCCAGCAACTGCCCCGCGACGCCCGCTACCGGCGGTGCTTCGCCGCCCCGCCCGGCCGGGCCCTGGTCAAGGCCGACTACAGCCAGATCGAGCTCCGGGTGGCCGCCCGCCTCACCGGCGACGCCCGGATGCGGGAGGCGTACCGGACCGGCGAGGACCTCCACACCCTCACCGCCCAGGCGCTGTTGGGGAAGGCGGAGGTGACGAAGGCCGACCGCCAGCTGGCCAAGGCGGTGAACTTCGGGTTGCTCTACGGGCAGGGTGCGGACGGGCTGCGGCGGTACGCCCGGGCCGGGTACGGGGTCGAACTGACCGCGGCCGAGGCGGTCCGCCACCGGGAGACATTCTTCCGCACCTACCCCGGGCTCCGGGCGTGGCACCGGTCGGTCGGCGACGGGGCCGTGGACACGCGGACGCTCGCGGCCGGCGGCGGCTCGGGGTCACCCGGTACACCGAGAAGCTCAACACGCCGATCCAGGGTTCGGGGGCGGACGGGCTGAAGGCGGCACTGGCCCTGCTGTGGGAGCGTCGCGGGCAGTGCCCGGATGCCTTCCCGGTGCTGGTCGTCCACGACGAGGTGGTGGTGGAGTGCGACGCGGACCGGGTGGAGGAGGCCGCCGTCTGGCTGCGGGACGCGATGCGGGACGGGATGGCTCCGCTGGTCCACCCCGTCCCAGTCGAGGTCGAGGTGGCCGCCGGGCCGACCTGGGGCGGGTAGCCGGGGGCGGTCACCCGGCGGCGTGCCCAGGCGGGGTGATGGCCTTGACCGCCCCCGCCTTCCGCTTCCACACGGGTGCCTTCCGCCGGCCGGCGGCCCCCGGGGCGAGGGTGCCGGGGGCGCCGGCGGCCGCGAACCGCCCCGGCGCCGCCTTATAGAACCGTGCGGTGTCGCCCTTCTTCTTGATCTCGGTGCGGATGGCGGCGTGGAGGGTGGCCTCGGGCGTCTTCCCGCCCGGGCTCGTCCAGTAACCCTTGGCGGCCATCGCCCCGACCAGCTCCCGGCACGTCAGCGCCGTCCCCGTCTCGCCCAGCACCTTGGCGGCCGCCGCCAGGGCGCTCAGTCTGCCCTCGCCGGCCACCGGCCCGGCCGCCGCCTCGGGCGAGGGAGCGGTCGCCTCGCCCCCGGCCTCCGCGGCCCGCGTCCTCCCCTTCGCCGGCTCCGCCAGGCCGGCCCTCGCCTTCGTCGCCATGTGCGTCTCCCGTGGGTGCCACCCGGCCGGTCCACCGGGGTGTGACACGATGGCCCGGCCGCCCGCCGACATCCAGCGAATAAGTGATGGTTTCCAGGGTTTCCCTGCGAATCGGGACGGCCCACAGACCCCTCGGCCCGGCCGGGCGGCGTTCCCGGTCGGGCAACGTCGCGGGGCGAGTTGGACACTTTCGGCGGGCGCGGGCAACAGACAGTGGTGCGGGACAATGCGCACGCGCGGAGGGGGTGACCGATGGACGTGGAGATGTGGCCGGTCGGGCGGCTCCAGCCGTACCCGCAGAACCCGCGGAACAACGACGCCGGGGTCGATGCCGTCGCGGCGTCGCTCCGGGAGTTCGGATTCCGCCAGCCGATTGTCGTGGACGAGCAGGACGTGATCGTGGTCGGCCACACCCGGTACAAGGCGGCCCTGAAGCTCGGGCTGGCCGAGGTGCCGGTCCACGTCGCCCGCGGGCTGACCCCGGAGCAGGCCCGGGCGTACCGCCTCGCCGACAACCAGACGGCCACCCTCTCCGCCTGGGATGACGGCCTCCTGGCCGCCGAGCTGGCGGCCCTCCAGGCGGCCGACGTCGACCTCGCCCTCACCGGGTTCGCCGAGGACGACCTGCTAGCGCGGCTGGCCGACCCGCCCGCGGCGGCCACCGGCGACCCGGACGACGTGCCCGAGCCGCCGACCGAGCCGGTGACTCGGCCGGGTGACCTGTGGGCCGTCGGCCGCCACCGGCTCCTGTGCGGCGACGCGACGACGGTGGCGGACGTGGCCCGGGTGCTGGGCGGCGGGCCGGCCGACCTGCTCTTGACCGACCCGCCGTACAACGTGGCCTACGAGGGCGGCACCGCCGACCGGCTGACCATCGTCAACGACGACCTGTCCCCCGACGACTTCCAGCAGTTCCTCGTCGCGGCGCTCTCGGCCGCGGCCGCCCACCTCCGGCCGGGCGGCGGGTTCTACGTGTGGCACGCCGACACGTTCGGCCTCCCCGTCCGCCGGGCCGTGGCCGAGGCCGGGCTCCGGGTGCGGCAGTGCCTCGTGTGGGTGAAGCCGTCCCTGGTGCTGGGCCGCCAGGACTACCAGTGGCGCCACGAGCCGTGCCTGTACGGGTGGGCCGACGGCGCCCCGCACACCTGGCTCGGCGGCCGCTCCCGGACGACCGTCCTGGAGTTCGACAAGCCGGCGAGGAACGCCGACCACCCGACCATGAAGCCGGTCGCCCTGTTCGCCGAGCTGGTGGCCAACAGCTGCCCGGAGGGCGGGGTGGTCCTCGACCCCTTCGGGGGGAGCGGCACCACCCTCGTCGCCGCCGAGCAGGCCGGGCGGCAGGCCCGACTGCTGGAGGTCGACCCGCGGTACTGTGACGTCATCCTCGCCCGGGCCGCGGCGACGTTCGGCGACGCGGTGCCGATCCGCCTGGTCGAGGGAGATGCCGAGGCCGCCTACGCGGACGTGGTCGCCCGCCGGCGGGTCGCGGCGTAGTCGGTCGGACCGGGGGACACGAGATGCGGCTCCGGAAGCGGGTGGGAGTGGTCGCGGCGGCGGTCGCCGCGGCCGGCGGGTGCCCGGGGCCGGGGGTGGTCGACCGGCTGGCGGCCGACGGCGCCCCCGACCCACCACCCTGCCCGGGGTGCGGCGGGTGCCACACCCTGGTGATCGAGGAAGTTGTGGTCGCGGCCGGGGGACCGCCGGCGGACCCGCCCGACCCTGAAAATCGGCGGAAAAGGACTGCAGGCTGACCCGACGCGGGAGGGGACGCATGGTCGCCCGGAAGAAGAACGACGACGCCCTCGTGCTGGCGCTCGCCTGCGGGGCCACGGTCGAGGCCGCCGCCCGCCAGTGCGACCTGTCCGAGCGCACCGTGTACACCCGGCTCAAGGACCCCGACTTCCAGGCCCGGGTCAAGCAGGTCCGCAACGACATGGTCCGCCGGTCGGCCGGGCTCCTGTCGGCGGCCTCGGGGGAGGCGGTGCGGACGCTCCTGGCGCTGATGAAGGAGTCGGCCCCGCCGCCGGTCCGGCTGGGGGCGGCCAAGGCCGTCCTCGAGATCGGGATGAGGATCCGGGAGCTGGCCGAGCTGGAGGCCGAGGTCCGCGAGCTGGAGCAGAAGGTCGGCGCCCTCGAGGCCTCGACCGGCGGGGGGCGGTCATGACCCGCCGCGTGTCGCGGGCGCGGGCCGGGCTGTCGGCCCCGGCGTCGGACGCCGCCTGGGCGGCCGCGCTCGCGGCGGTGGCGGCCGACCCGCGGCTCGCCCGGGAGCCCGATTTCCCCCGGGCCGTGGACGCGCTTCGGGCCGCGGCGGCGGCCGACCCGCTCGCCGCGCCGCCGGGGTGGTTCGAGCCGGCTCTCGACCCGGTCGACCGGTTCTTCGCATGGTGCGGGACGAACCCGCGGCCGGCGGTCGACGCCGCCCGGGCGTGGGCGGCCGAGCTGCTGCTCCGGGCGGTGGACGGCACCCCGCTCGTGACCGCCGCCGAGTTCGCGGAGTTGGCGGCGTGGGTCCGTGGGAACGAGGAGCGGTTGCGGGGGCGGGCGGATGCGGACGGGGTGGTGCCGCTCGGGGACGGGAGCGGGGCCGTCCTCGACGAGGTGCTGGCGCGGTTCGGCCGCGGGCCGCGCTGGCCCGGTGCCGGGGAGGCCGCCGAGATGGCCCGACGACTCCGAGCGCGGTCCGGGGGGAGCGAGGGATGACCCGCGGGCGGCTGGCGCGGATCGGCCGGGTGCGGCTCCGGCCGACGGCATCAACCGATGCCGCCCCGGTGCGGCTGCGGTCCCCGGCCGACGTGCTGGAGTTGTTTGAGGCGGAGGCGGCCCGCGTCCGCGCCGACCCGGCCACCGACCCCGTCGCTCGGGCGCGGGCGCTGGCCGCGCTGGCCCGGGTGGCGCTGGCCGCGATCGCGGCCGACCAGGTTGCCGCCCGTATGGCGGCACGGGAAGCCGTTCTGGCCCGGAGGTGCCCGTCGTGACCGCCGTCACCCTCGCCCGCCACTACCTGTCGCTGAAGCCCGACGAGCGGCTCGCGCTGATGCTCGCGGCGACCGCCCGCGGCGACGACCTCGATCACGCCCGGCTGGTCGCCGCGGCCCCGCGGGTGACGTTCACGACGCTCGACACGTTCCCCCGGGCGCTCGCCTTCCGCGAGGTGTTGGACCGGTTCCGGGCCGAGCGACTCGACCTCGCCGCCCGGTACTTCCACGCCCGGTCCCTCGCCGCCGGGGAGTCCGGGCGGGTGCGCGAGCGGTTCGACGGGGTGGCCCGGGTGTACGGCTACCTGCTCCTCGCCTACCGGGACGGGTGGGTGCGGTTCTGCGAGCCGGCCATGCTGCCGGCGGGCGGGCTGGACGAGCACCTGGTCGGCGGCGACGTACTCGCAGCGGCCGAGGCCGCCGCGGAGGTGGATGGAGCGCTGGGGGCGGACGTGGAGGCGTTCTTCCGGCGGGCGGGGGAGACCCCGCCGGGCGTGCTGCGGACCGCGGCGTCGGTGGCGGCCGAACTCGCGGCGACGTTCGCGGCCCGGTTGGCGTGGCGGGAGGGAGAGGGGCGGTGAGGGTACGCCGGCGTGTGGAGCGGCGGCATCGGTCGGTCGGCGGGCTTCCACCCCCGCGTCACGCCCTACTGCGATCCCCTGACCGCGAAGAAGATCCTTAGCAGCAGCTCCTCACCGTCACCCCCAGGGTCAACGCGTCTTGAACTGCTAACGCGGTAGTAAGTTAGCCGTACGCCGACGGGAGCGCAGGAGGCACCCGCCATGCCCACGGACGTGACATTCACCCGGCTCTTCGCGGACCTGCCCGACCCGCGGGTGACCCGCACCCGGAAGCACCGGCTCGACGACATCCTCGCCATCGCCCTGTGCGCGGTGATCTGCGGGGCCGACCGCTTCGAGGAGATCGAGCGGTTCGGCGAAGGCCGGCAGGACGGGCTGACGCGGTTCCTGGCCCTCCCTCACGACGTCCCGAGCCACGACACGTTCAACCGGGTGCTCGCGGCCCTTGCCAGAAGGCCACGCTGGCGCAGGTCCGGGGGCAGGGCGGGGACGACCGGGTGGCGGTGGAGGGGCACCAGCCGGCCCTCCAGAGGGCGGTCCGCGCGGCGTTCGACCGGGCCGGGGAAGTGGGGTTCGCCGGGTGCGACATGGCCGAGGCGGTGGAGGACGGCCACGGCCGTCACGAGGAGCGGCACGTGACGGCGATCCGCGACCCCGCGGGGCGGCCGGCCGAGTGGGTCGGGGTGGGGGCGGTGGTCGTGGTCGGGCGGAGCGGGAGGTGGGGGGCAGGAATACCAGCACCGCCCACTTCTACCTCACCAGCCTGCGGGTGCCGGCGGCCGAGCTGGCCGGGTACATCCGCGGGCACTGGGGGTGGAGAACGGGTTGCATCGGGTGCTCGACGTGTCGTTCCGGGAGGACGAGAGCCGGGCGTGGGCCGGGTTCGCCGGGGCGAATCCGGGGACGGTTCGGCGGGTCGCGGTGTCCCTGCTCAAGCGGGCCGACACGAAGGGGAGCATCCGGACCCGCCGGGTGAAGGCCGCCTGGGACGACGACGACATGCTCAAGGTCCTACAGGAAATCGGGGGTAAGTAGTGCGCCCGCCCTGCGGCTTCAGCAGAGGAAGACCGGCGACCACCAGGGTTGACGATCCGGGGCATGCTCCAGACCTTGACGGGACGACTGCCGCGTCCGGAAGGCGACGCGGGCTAGGACACACGCCGAACGGACACGCAGCCGCATTCGGCCGCACCGGGGGTGACCGCGCGTGGACGTCGTCTACCTGTTCCGCCACAGCCCGCACGGGGACGACGAACTCCGGCACTCGGTCCGCAGCGTCGCCCGGCACGCGCCGTGGGTCCGCAAGGTCTGGGTGTTCGGCGACCGCCCGGCCTGGCTGACCGCCGACGCCGCCGTCGCCGAGCACGTCCCCCACGAGGCCGTCGCCTGGGTCCTCGGGTGCCGGACCCCGGTGGCCAACATGTTCCTCATGGTCCACCTGGCCGCCCTCCTCCCGGACGTCGCCCCGGACTTCCTCCTGTGTTGCGACGACTACGTCCTGCTCGACGACCTCACCCCCGACCGGGCGGCCCGAGTCCGGTACCTGGAGGATCTCGACGCGACCGCCCACCGGCGGGGGACCGGGCTGTACCGGGACGCCCTGTGGCGGACGTACGACCTGCTCAAGCGGCTCGGCTACCCGCGGCTGAACTACGAGGTCCACGTCCCGGTCCCGCTGACCAAGCGGCGGGTGCTGGCCGCCGCCCGGGAGTTCCGGGACTTCGTCACCGAGGACCGGTACTACGGCCCGCTCGCCCAGCTGGCCATCCTCAACCACGCCCAGCGGCACGAGGGGTTCACCCCCGTCCCGCTGGCGGGGGAGGGGTACGCCGGGTTCCACTTCGGGCCGTTCGGGTACGACCAGATCCGGGCCGGGTGCGCCGGCCAACGATTCCTGAACTTCGACGACGAGGCGTACAACGCGGACATGCGGCGGTTCCTGGCCGACCGGTTCCCGGACCCGTGTGCCTACGAGGCCGGGGCCGCCCCCCTGGTCCGGGCCGTGCCCCCACCGCCCCCGGCGGCCGCGCCGCCCCCGCTCGCGGGACCGCCGCGCGACCCCGCCCCGCCGGTCCCGGCGGACGCCCCGCTGGGGCTGCCGGCCGGCCGGCCGCCCCAGCCGCAGCTCCCCCCGGCCCGGTGCCTGGTGCTGGTCCCGGCCGCGGGCGGGATCGCCCCCGAGTGCGAGGCCGGGCTGCGGGAGCTGGAGCGGCGGGGGTACCCGGTCCGGCGGGCGACGGAGCACCCCCCGGCCGAGCCGGCCCGCAGCCGGCTGGCGTCGGACGCCCTGCTCGACGGGTACGAGGAGACGATGTGGGTCGACCCGGACGTCGGGTTCCACCCCGACCAGGTGGACCGGGTGCGGGGGCACGGGCTGCCGCTGTGCGCCGGGGCCGTGCCGCGGTGCGGGCTGCGGGCTCTGGCGGTCCACGTCCTGCCGGGCACCGACGAGCTCGTCCTCGGCCAGGGCGGTGGTCTGGTCGAGGTGCTCTACGCCGACCTGGCCTTCATGCACGTCCGCCGGCCGGCCTACGACGCCGTGGCACTCCACGCCGAACTGCCGGCGTGCGACGCCCACGGCGGCCGGCCGCTCATCCCGTACTTCCAGCCGCTGGTCCGCCCGCGCGGGGCCGGGGGGTGGTACCTGGCCGACGGGGCCGCGTTCTGCCACCGGGCACGGGCGGCGGGGGTTCCGGTGGCGGTCGACACGACGCTCCGGCTGAGCCGGTTCGGCCGGGCGGCGTGGTCGTGGGAGGAGGCGGGAGCGCCCCCGCGGCGGTTCGCCACCTACCGGTACCAAGTGGCCCCCGGGTCGCCGCCCCCGCAGGGCCCGGGCTGCTCAATCCCGTAGGCGTCGAAGGAGTCGTAGGCCAAGTGGAGTCGAAGAAAAGTACAAAACCAGCGCTGACAGACCGGATCGCGACTGTTACCATCATCACCTCCCACACAATCGTTACATCATTCACCCCGGCAGGGATGCGCCGTCCACTATTGACCGTGCTAACGTCTGGCAATCCGCTTTTCCCCCGCCTCACGGCGGGGGCACCGAGGACTCACCGTGCGCCCGCTCGCCCTCGCCCGCCGGCTCCCGTCCGTCTTTACCCTACTCGACCGGCTCTTCCGGCTCCGCGACGGGGCTAGGTGGCGTCGGCCGTCGACCCGATTGGGCCTGGCCCCGCTGGAAGACCGCCTCGTCCCGACCGCGGTCGGCCCGGGCGGGTACTGGGACGACGGGCAGTGGGTCAACGGGTACAAGACCGGGGTGACGGTCACCCTGCGCAACTTCGGCCCGGGGTGGCTGGAGGTAACCGGCGGGGGCGGGGCCGTGTCCGTCTCTCCGGGGTCGGAACCGACCTACGGCGGGTCGGGCAGCGGCTCGGGGAGCGGGTACACGTCCGGCTACGAGTCCCTGCCGGGCACGGGGTCCGGGTCGGGCAGCGGGTCGCCGTCGGGCGGCGCCTCGGGCGCGGGGTCCGGATCGGGCAGCGGGTCGGGGACCGGCAGCGCCGTGTATTCGTTCGAGGTGTGGGGGTCGATCGGGGACGGGAGCGGCGACGTCACCTGGTCCGGGGCAGCCGACAACCTGTACGTCAAGGCCACCGGGGACGTCGGCCCGATCGGCATCGACGGCGACCTGTACGTGGACGCCGGGTGGACGGTCGGCAACCTGTCCGGCCGCGACGTCTCGGCCCGGGCGGGCAAGTCGATCGGGACGGTCGATGCCTCCGACGACGTCGGGGGGCTGACGGCCGGCACGAGCATCGGGGCGGTTACGGCGGCCGACGACGTCGGGGAAGTCCGGGCCGGCACCTCGGTCGGGACGGTCGGCGCGGGCGGGGACGTCGGGACCGTCTCGGCCGGACGGAGTACGGCGTCGGTCCAGGCCGGCGGGCACATCCTGACCGTTTCGGCCGGGTGGGACGTCGGCGGCACGGTGACCGCCGGCACATTCATCGGCGGGTACGAGAACCCGGCCAACGACTGGTACGTGTGGCAGTACGCGACGTTCGGGGGCGGCGTGTCCGCGGGCCGGAACGTCGTCGGATCGGTCCGGGCCGGGGCCAGCCTGTCGGCCGTCCGGGCGGGCGGTGAAATCCAGGCAGAGGTCCGGGCGGGCGGCGACATCTGGGTGGTGACGGCCGGCGGCGGATTCGACCCGGCCGCCGGACCCGGGTCCGGGACGGGCAGCGGGAGCGGGTCCGGGGCGGCCCAGCTGACCGGGCGGATTGCCGGCCCGGTGGTGGCCGGGCGGGACGTGCACTTCGTGTCCTCGACCGGGGACGTGGTCGGCGCGGTCACGGCCGGGCGGTCGGTGACGGCGGTGAACGCCGGCGGGTCGGTGCTCGGGCCGGTGACGGCTGCTCTCGATGTCGGGCGGCGAGGGGCCGCCGACTCGGAACCGACGTGGCGGCCGGCGTACTACGACCCGTACTGGTACGGGTGGTCCGGGGCCGCCCCGCTCGGGGCTGGGGTCCAGGCCCGCGACGGGGCGGTGGCCGGGGCGGTCACCGCGACGGCCGGGGACATCACCGCGGTGTCGGCCGGCGGGACGGTCGGTGGGGCGGTCACCGCGGGCCGGGACATCGGGAGTGTGACCGGCCGGACCGGGGTGTCCGGGGCTGTCGCTGGCGAGCGAGATGTCGGGTCGGTGCAGGCCGGGATGGGATCGGGGAGCGGCGAGCCGGCGGACGTCAGCGGAAAGGTTCAGGCCGGGCGGGACATCGGCAGTGTGTCCGCGACCGGTGATGTGACCGGGCGGGTTCAGGCCGGGCACGGGATCGGCGGGGTGACGGCGGGCGGCGACATCACGAGTACGATTACCGCCGGGGCGGCCGTGGGGCGGACCGACGACGCCGATCCCCGCATCGCGCGGTACCACCCATACCTGTCGGACTACGGCAACCCCTACTGGGGTGCCGGGGTGCGAGCCGGGGGCGACTTCACCGGGGAAGTGACCGCCGGGACGGACGTCTCTCGGGTCGAAGCCGGTGGCTCCCTGGGCGGGTCGGTTCACGCGGACCGGGACGTGGGGTTCGTCCACGGGACCGATGGGGTGTCGGCGGAGATCACAGCGGCCCGCGACATCGGGTCGGTCTACGCCGGGGCGTACGCACCAGGCTACTACGGCGGGTGGCAGGAGGTCACCGGCGCCCCGCCCGCGGACTTCGCCGGCGGTGTGGGCGCGGGCGGCGGAATCGCCACTATGCAGGCCACCGGGTCGGTACTCGGGTCGCTGACCGCGGCGGACAGCATCGGCTATCTCGGGCCGCTCGTGCCCGACCCGGGAGAAGAGGAGGCTCCCCCGGCCGAGCGGCACTGGGGCGTGGGCGTGTGGGCGGGACTGGACATCGACTCGGTGATCGATGCCGGTGGGGACGTGGCCGCGGTCCACGCCGGCCGGAACATCGCCGGGTCCATCACCGCCGACCGGGACGTGTGCGACCTGAACGCTCCGTGGGACATCACCGCCGACGTGGACGCCGGGCGCGATATCGGGGATATCGCGGCCGAGTTCGGGCGAATCGGTGGGACTATCCACGCCACGAGGCAGATCGGCGCGGTCTGGGCGCGGGACGAGATCAGCGGCTCGATCACGGCCGGGGCCGGTGACCTCGGGGTCGATTCCGGCGCGTCGGTGACGGCGTCCGTGACGGCGGCGGGGGGCAAGGCGCGCGTCGGGGCGGCGGGGGACGTGTCGGGTCCGGTCACCGGGCGCGACTCCGCCTGGGTGGACAGCGAGGGGGCCGTCACGGGCGACGTCGTCGCGACGGCCGGGGACGCCCGCGTTGAGGCCGGCGGCGATGTGACCGCGGCCGTTCGTGGCGGCACGTCGGTCTGGATCGGCGCCGCCGGGGCGGTCCGTTCCGCAGTCGCGTCTTCCGGCGGGGACGTACGGGTCGACGCCGGGGGCGAAGTCACCGGTACTGTAACGGGGGCGCTTTCCGTATGGGTGATTAGTTGGGGGGCGGTCAAGGGGTCGGTGACGTCGCTGGGGGGAGACGCCTGGGTCGACGCGGCCGGGAGTGTCGCCGGCGGAGTAACGGGGTTCGGTTCCGTTCGGGTGTACTCCCATTCCACCGTGACCGGGTCGGTCACGTCCGTGGCCGGAGACGTGTGGGTCACGGCCGCCGACACCGTGACCGGGGCAGTAACGGCCGCGGTGTCGGCGTGGGTTGAGAGCGAGGGTTCGGTTTCGGGGCCAGTCACCGCGCTGGAAGGTGATGCCTGGGTCAACGCCAGGAACGATGTCGCCGCGGACGTGTGGGGGATGACCGCTGCCAGTGCGGCCGCGGGGGGGCGGGTCACGGGGATCGTCGTTTCGACACAGGGGCCAGCCCTAGTTGACGCGGCCGGGGACGTCACCGGGGCGGTGAGCGGGTACTGGAACGCCCGGGTGACGAGCGGCGGGTCCGTGTCCGGCGCGGTGACGTCCCCGGCCGGGGACGTCACCGTCGACGCGGGCGGGGATGTGACCGCACCCGTGACCGCGGTCACCTTCGCCCAGGTCTCCGCGGGCGGCGGGGTCACCGGCCCGGTGACCGCGACCGGCGGCGGGGTGTGGCTGTCCGCGGGCGGCGACGTGGTGGGCGATGTTCACGGGACCGACCGGGTACGGGTCGAGGGCGACGGGCTCGTATCCGGGAGCATCGACTCGTCCGCCGGGCCTGTGAGCATTCGCGCCGGGGCGTTCGGGGGTACGGCGTCGGCCGCCACGGACCTCACCCTGCGCGCGGCAGAAGACGTGTACGGGACGCTCACGGCGGGTGGCAGGCTCTCCGTCTCCAGCTACGCCGACGTGATCGGGGTTCTGACGTCGACGGGCGGGGACGCAGAAGTTGAGGCCGCGGGCACCGTGGCCGGGTCGATCACGGCCTCCGGGGATGTCACAGTTTACGCCGGGGATGTGATCGCGGATGTCGAGTCGGAAACCGGTTCCGTGGCAATCTTTGCGGAAGGCGCCTTCGACGGGACTGCCCACGCCCCGGCCGGCGCGGCGCTCGTGAACTCCGCAGGAGACGTGACCGGGGTGATCGACGCGGCCGGAGAGATCTGGGTGTGGGCCGGGGGGAGCGTCGCGTCGGGCTCGCTCCCCGACCGAGCGGACGGCCTGTTCGTCTGGTCCGCCGGGGCGGCCGTGCCGGACCCCCTGCCCCCCGCGCCGGCGAAGATCGAGTACTTCGACCTGACCGCGGCCTTCGCAGCGGCCCACGTCCCGGCGCCCCTGCCGACCGGGGCGGAAGACACCATGCCGGTCGCGGACGCCCCAAGGACCATCGCCCTGTTCATCCCGGTCGGCGAGAAGGACACGTGGCGGCGCATGGTCTCGGGCGTGAGGTTCGTCGAAGACCCGCGCCTCTTCGCGCAGGGCTATGTGCGGGTGGTGATACCGCTGTCGAGCCGAAACGACCTGATCCACAACCACGTGGTCCGAACGCTCGCGTCAGTCTACCAGCTCCAGGGCGAGGATCTGCGGGCGGCTCTGACTGCCCTCTACGGCGGACACCTGAGCCCGCAGTTGGTGCGGCCCTCGAACGGAGACATGCACGACGGCAGTCGGGTGCTGACTCTGGTGAGCGGCACAACCGACCCCCAGAAGAAGGGCGTGACCGTCGGGATCGCGCTGTATGGCCTCCCGGCCGGGGGCATGACCCAGGAACAGATCGACGCAGAGATCGCGCGCCGCCGGCCGTTCATCGATCAGGTCAGAGCCCAACTCCGGACGATGCGGCAGGCACGGGAATACCCGAACAACGGGCGCGGCCCGGCCCCGGCCTACGCCACACACCGGCCGCCGACCTACGAAGAACTCCGGCTGGAAACCAAGTTGCGGAGGATGCATGACCCGGTCCACTGGAACATCACCTCCTCCGGCGACGTGGTGCCGCGCGGCCCCCTGACCGGCAGCCTGCCCATCAACATGCTCGCCCTCGAGGCTGACCAGGCGCGGACCAGGCAGTCGTTCCGGGGGAGTTCGGGCTACGCGTACTTCCTGCGGGTCCTCACCCAAATCCGTAACGAGTACGAGGGGCTCGGTCGCAGGGGGGTGCAACTCCAGCAAATCGGAAGAGACTACGAGCAGTACCTCGCTGGCTACCAATCGGGGGAGCGGCTCTACACCCGGATGCTCGCAACGCCGTCGCTGCGGGCGGAGGTGTTGCCCCAGTTGCAGCAGTTCATGTTAGCGCAGCGGGCGGCGTACGAGGCCACCCTCACCGGTCTTCCGCCGGCCGAGCAGCAGAGGCGGCGGGACTCGGTCCCGTGGCTATACGGCGACCCGGGGAACCCGAACGACCCGGCCTTCCGGCACTACCGCCCGACCGTCGCGTGGACCGAGAGCGGGACAGCATACTTCGCGTTCGTGTCGACCCCCACCCTGCGGAACCTCGTCCTCGAGCAGGCTCTGGCCGCCCAGTCGCGGGTGATCGGCAACCTGACCGATGGGTACTTCGTGCAGGTCGCCGATGTCATTTACGTTCCCGGTACCGAGGATGAGATCGCCGTCTGGTACGCCAAGTATGGGACGACGCCGCCGGAATCCATCGTCAACAAGAACCTCGTCCCGACCTCCGAGCGGCCGCTCATTTCGGACTCGACCCCCCTGGTCGTGATCGCCTCGGGCGGCGTCGCCGCCGGCTTGGCGTACGGTCAGGGGGCGTCCCTCCTCGGTGCCGCACGCGCGGGTGGGGCCGACGCCGCAATCAACCTCGGCTTCATCGCCGTTTCCGAGGCGGTGACCAGTCTGACCAACGACCCCGCGCAGGGCTTCGTCGCGGGGGCCGCGGCGGTGATCGGGGCGATCGGGGCCAGGAAGGCGGTCGTCAGCGCCGCGTTCCGACGCGAGATCGTGTACTTCCTGAAGAGCGAGACGGGGACGTGGTTCGTGGGGGCCAACGCCAGGACGTTGAACAACGTCCTGGTGACCATGGGTGTCGTGAACCACGCCAACCACCCGGTCTGGAGGGATCTCGCCGTGCTCGATGCCACGCCGGTGCTGTACCGCTCTTTGCAAGACACTGAGGCGGCCATCCTTGGCGTGTTCCGGAAGCACTGGTCGGACTTCGACGCCCGACTCGCCAACATGGATGCGATCATGCGTGATCGTGTCCTACGGGACATCCGCATCCTGCGGGACCGGATCTGCGAGTATCAGGAGTCGCTGGTCGCACGGCTGAAGGCCGATACCGGCGCGCGGGACGGCGAGGTCGCAAAGCACCTCCCGGGTTCGCCACCGACCGCCGGACAGTTGACTGATGCGAACGCGCTCGATGCCTTGGATGTCTCCCGCGTCGCTGCCGGCCGTCGGGTCAGTGTGGAAGTCGGCGGCCAGGGCGCCGGGGGGTGTGACATCGTTGTCCGGGAGGCCACCCCTGAGATTATCCCGATCACGACGGGGAGGCACGCGGGTTTGCCGACCGCGGAGGGGTTGGGGAGAACGGGCGAGGTTCTGCTTCGTCGGGAGGTCAAGTCGATCGTTACCGACAACGTGAACGCGCTCGGCAACAATCTTGAGGACGCGGTCGATCAGTTGTGGAAGTGGTCCCGAAACGACCCGGCCGGCACCCAACTTGAAGCTTACATCCAGGTCCGGTCGGACAAGGGGTGGACCGCGCAAAAGGTCACGGATGGCGTCAACGACTTCGTGAACACCGTACGCGGCAGGCTGGCGGTGAACCCCGCGGACGCCAATTCGCTGCTGTTGAGGGACCAGATCACCCGGACCAACCGGCTAAGGGTCGTTGATGAGAGGGGAACGGTACTCTTCGACGGGCCGCTTCCCTCCGTCACGCGACCCACGCCATAGCTGTAATAGGCCGTGCTCAGTTTCCCGCCGGGTAGTGCGTAGTCGTGCCCGAGGGCCACAGCGATGCGCCGCGGCCTATACTTGCCCGAGGATAAGGTATCAGTAATGCTATGTTGAACCGCGTCGCCGACTTTGTTCTCGCAGAGCGATTCAGAGCAGTGTTGGTCCTGTGGGGCTGTCACTGAGCATGGGTTTCTCGGGCAAACACCCGACCGCGGGATTGCGAGTCCCTGCCGGACTGAAGCGGAGAGGCCCGGCATTGACAAGATGTCCTTAGTGAGCGTCGTATGACTCGGTAATCGAGGAGAGTCAATGGCCGATTACGGTTCACTTGTTTGCAAGGACTGCGTGGAGCGTCTCCGTCTCGGGAAAATCCTCTGGGTGCCCGACACGGGGAAGGCGCATGCGAGCGGTTTCCTTTCGGGGCTTGCCGGGGGGCGGGGCTATAACCACAACTGGCAGGACGACGATCTCAATTACTCCCTCTTCGCCATGCTCGCCAAGCACAGCGGGCATGAGATGGTTGCCGTGACGGATGACGAGTTGAGCGAAGCCTTTCCAGGTCGGGTACCTGTGATTTCCGACGTTCCCGACAGCAAATTCCCCCACTCCGCTCTGTCCGAGTCGCGCACCCCGGTTCGCCTCGTCACCCGCGACGGCGCCAACGCGTTCCCGCTCGGGAGCCCCCTGCTTCACAATCATCGTGTCGTCCAGTTCAGTGCCTACTACGACCAACTGGATGACCACGAGCTATCGCCGAGGATCTGGGGCTTCCTGGCCCGGTGGCTTTCTAGCCCGTTAGTCGTCGAGATGGGGTGACGCGGCCGATCCCACGGCGTCTCCGCGAACACGTCGCGCGGGAACCCAGGATTTCAACGGAGTCGGAGATGAGGGCGAACCTCACCCGGAGGGATGAAATGAGGGTGTAGGATGGCGGTTGACCGGTGGCGTGCCGTGGTCGTCGTTTGCTTGGCGCCGCTGTGCCCGGAACAGAGTCGGACCCGGACGCCGTGAGGCACCCCGATCTGGGCCGCCCGCCCCGTGCCCGCGTGGGAGACTCAACAGCACCGCCGGCGTCCGCACGCCACCGGTCGACCGGAGGAGTCACCGTGGATACCTCGCTCGCCGTCGTCCTCCCCGTCTGCTGCGGCATCGACGTCCACAAGAACACCCGGACCGCCTGCCTGCTCACGACGGGTGCCTCGGGCAAACCGGTTCAGGACGTTCGGACCTTCCGCACGGTTACGACGCAGCTCCAAGAACTGGCCCACTGGCTTCTCGGTGCCAGGTGCCGGACCGTTGCTCTGGAGAGTACCGGGGTGTACTGGAAGCCGGTGTTCAATGTCCTGGAACCGGCCGGACTGGAGGTCGTCCTCTGCAACGCCCAGCACGTCAAGAACGTGCCCGGGCGCAAGACCGACGTGAAGGACGCCGAGTGGCTCGCCACCCTGTTGCGGGTCGGGTTGTTGCGGAGCAGCTTCGTCCCGCCCAAGGACATCCGGCGAGTTGCGCGACCTGACCCGGTACCGCACCCAGGTGATCCGCCAACGGGGTCAGGAGTGCAACCGGATCCAGAAGCTCCTGGAGGACGGCAATATCAAGCTGGCCGGGGTCGCCACCGACATCCTCGGGAAGAGCGGCCGGGACATGCTGGACGCGCTGAGCCGAGGCGCCGACGACCCGCAGCAGCTGGCCGACCTGGCCCAAGGAAAGTTGCGGGCCGAGATCCCGGCCTTGGAGGAGGCCCTACGGGGCGTGCCGAGCGAAACCCAACGGTGGTTGCTGCGGGAGCAGTTGGACAAGGTGGCGGAGTTGGACCGGGCGATCGGGAGGTTGGACGCCAAGATCGCGGAGTTGTGCCTCCCGTTCGCGGCGGCCCTGGCCGTTCTGGATCAGATCCCGGGTGTGAACGCCCGGATCGCTCAGATCATCGTGGCGGAGGTCGGTCTGGACATGAGCCGGTTCCAGACGGCATCGAACCTGGCGAGTTGGGCGGGGATGTGCCCGGGCAACCGGCAGAGCGCGGGCAAGTCGCAGGGCGGCAAGACCCGTAAGGGCAATGGGTGGCTGCGTCAGGCGCTGGTGGAGGCGGGCTGGGCGGCGAGCCGGAGCAAGGGTACCTCGCGGTCGGCAACCTACCACCGCCTGGCGGGTCGCCGCGGGGGCAAGCGGGCGTGCCTGGCCGTCGGGCACCGGGTCTTGCGGATGGTGCACCACCTGTTGTCAAGCCACCGGCCGTACGAGGAGGGTGGGCCGGACTACTACCGACCTACGGGCACCGACCGCCTCAAGGACAACTTGGTCCAGCGGCTCAAGAAGCTGGGGTTCGCCGTAACCGTCGCGCCGGTCGAGACCGCTGCGTAGACCCAACGTACGCACACCCGCGGATCTATTTCGTGGGAGCAAACCGGGCCGGAGGGCCGACGGCCCGGAGGTGTCGCCCGAGTTCACGTCTCGATTAGCAGCTCATGAGCTTGTTGAGGGTCGCTTCGGCGGCGAGCCAACACTACCGTCTCTTCCGTGATGGTGCGTCGAAGTAGCTGCGAACGACGATGACGTGGGCCATCTTGCCGGAGTCCAACCGGTACTCCGACTCAAGCTGTTCGCCGCGGTCCGACTTTCGTCCGTCGAAGACCTCGCCGGCGTCGGACCCTCCCGGTTCGGGTCCGCCGATCGGCGGGCCGACGTTCCGGTCCCGGTCGGTAAGCCCGCCGCGAGCAGGAGTCCGCCGAGGATGACGGCCTTGGTTGTGGCGAGGAACATGGTTCGCACCCCGGTGAGAGTTCGCCCCCGCAGATCCGAGCGTGCCGCTCCGTATCTCGGTGGGTAGAGGATATGCCCGGCCGCCCCTCGAACGGCTCAGGAAGTTCGACCCTGTACCGCGCAGCTTTTCCCGCCATCGACGGCAACCGGCAGAGCCAGCGGGTCGGTTACCTCCACCATATTCATTACGCCGTCGGACCAGCCGACGGGCTGTTGCTCCCGATCCGCCCAAGGCGTGGCGTCGTTCCCGCTGCCCCTTTCGTCGCGCGACCCGCTTCCCACCCCACTGCACTACTCTGAAAATTACCCAGGTTGCTCGGCGCGTTCTTCGGCGGCCCGGTCTTCGAGCGTGACCTTGTGGCCGAGCTGTTCGAGCCGGTGAACCAAGTGCCGGGTCAGCCGCTCGGGCTGGAGCCGGTCGTAGTAGTCGGCCCCGATCTCCCGATACGCCTCCCGCCGCCGCAGCACCTGGTACACGATCACCAGCAGGGTGTGCCCGACCGCCATCAGCGCCCGCTTCGCCCCCCGCCGCCGGGCCACTCGCTGGTACCGGGCACCCAGGTACGTCTTCTTCGAGTGGGCCGCCGCCCAACCGGCTTGCACCACCGCCTGCCGCAGCCACCGGTTCGCCCGCCGGGTCTGCCCCGTCCGTCGCTTCCCGGCGCTCTCGTTGTTCCCCGGACACATCCCCGCCCAGCTCGCGAACTGACCGGCCGACGGAAACGGGTCGACGGTCGGCCCGACCTCGGCCAAGAGGACCTCGGCCGTGTGCTGCTTGATCCCAGGGATAGTGGTCAGCAGGGCCAGAGCCTCGGCGTCCGGGACGGCGAGTTGCTCGATCCGGGCGTCGAGTTGGGCCACCAGTCGGTTCAGGTGGTCCAGGTGCTCCAGCAGCAACCTGAGCAGGAACCGGTGGTGGTCGGTCACCCGCCCGCGGAGAGCCTCCCGGAGTTGCGGGATCTTCCCCCGCATCCGCCGCCGGGCCAGGTCGGCCAGTCTCTCCGGGTTCTCCTGTCCGGCGACGAGGGCGTCGAGCATGGCCCGGCCGGACACCCCGAGGACGTCCGCGGCCACACTCGCCAGCTTGATGTTCGCGTCCTCCAGCACCTTCTGGATGCGGTTCGCCACTGCCGTCTGCTCGGCCCCGAGTTGGGTCCGCTGGCGGGTCAGATCCCGGAGTTCGCGCTGCCGGGCCGGCGGGATGAAGCTGGCGGTCAGCAGCCCGTGCTGGAGCAACTGGGCGATCCACGCGCAGTCGCCGACGTCGGTCTTGCGGCCGGGCACCTGCTTGATGTGATGGGGGTTCACCAGGAGGATGGCGACCCGGCCCTCGAGGATGTTGAACACCGGCTTCCAGTAGACGCCGGTGGATTCCATCGCGGCGTGGGTGACGCCCTCACCCGCCAGCCAGTCGGCCAACTCCTCCAGGGCCCGGGTGTGGGTGGCGAAGGTGCGAACCTCCTGCCGAGCCCGCTTCCCGGCGTCGTGGTGCCGGACGCAGGCGACGACGGTGTCCTTGTGTACGTCCAGCCCGGCGCAGTGCGGGTACACGGTGTCCACGGCCGTTTCTCCGGGGGAAGAGAAGCGGCCCGGCCCCGGGGACGGCGTGGGGTCAGAACATTCTGCTCTGGGTGCTCGCCGGGGCGATCGGCGGCAACAATCTCGTGGTCGTGGGGCCGTCCGGCCAGACTTTCCGACGGGCTTGAGGCACCAGTGCAGTGCGGCCTCGCTCCGGGGACGAGCCACCCTCCAGTGTACCCGAGCGCCCGCCCCCATTTTCATGCTCTCCGTGAGCCGCACAGCGGCATGACGACTTTCCGCGACTTCCTCACAGTTACGCGGCGAGGTTCAGCAGGCGTTCCTCGGCGGCCCGGATTTCCGGCTCGGTCAGCCCGGGACGTAGGAGCGCCCGGATTTCATCCCCCAGCAACTCCCGCCGCCACGCCCGCCGCTTGTCGGCGTGACTCGGTCGCCGCCCGGCGTCGTCCCACGGGGACGTGCTCCGGTGCCCGGCCAGGTCGTCCGCGGCCCGCCCCCAGGCCCACGCCTCGGTCGTCGTGAACGCCCACGCGCACAGGTGGAACGCCCCGACGTTGCCCGCCACCGATCGGACCTGCTGCTGACCCGCGCCGATGACTTCCTTCGCGTCCCGGAACGTGATCTCCAGGCTGAACCGCCCGGCCACGTGCCCGAGGATGTCGGCCACGCCGGCGGCCGGGTCGGAGCAGAAGAACGCCACCCACCCGTCGGGCTCGTCCACCAGGACCACCCGGATGGCCCCGCCGGCCGGCCGCCACGTCGCCACGAACGTCTGGTACCGCTTCGCCGTCGGCTTGCCGTACAGGTGGAACGTCCCGGTCGCCCACCCGCGCCGCTGCCCGCCCCGCTTGGCCAGGTCGATCCGGCCCTCCCCGTAGATCCGGGGCCGGCCCCGCCGCCCCGGCCGGGCCGCCGGGACGGACCGCAGGTTCGAGTCCTTGCGGAGGCGGCTGACAACCGTCACCCCGAGGGACCGCATCGGCTTGAGGAACGGGGCCTTGGCGTACGCCCCGTCGGCCACCACCCAGAGCGGCTTCCCCAGGAATCCCAGCCACGTCACCGCCCACCGCAGCAGTTCGACCGCCATCTCCAGCTTGGTCCGGAAGGCCGGCCGGCGCGTCGGGGCGATCCCGTCGAGGTCCGTCCGGCGGACGTACCGCCGGGCCAGGAGCGGGAGGGCGACGATGCCCCACGCCGGGTGGGTGGCGAGCACGCCCAGGACGACCCACACGTGCCCGTACACGAACGGCCCGCCGGCCGGTCCGGGGGTCGGATTGTGGTGCACCCCGGCCCCCTGGACGTGTCGCCCGTACCGCTCGGTCGGGGTGTCGTCGCGCGCGAACGTCAGCCGGTCGTGGTCGGCGACCAGTGGCTTGACGACCTCGTGGGCCAGGCGCGCGGCAATGCGGTCGGTCCGCGCACCGGCGGCCGCGGCGGTGGTGTAGCAGGGGCGGTACTCGGCGGTCAGCCCGGCGGCCCGGACCCAACTCGTCACCGTCCGCCGGCCGCGGGCCAGGACGGCCCCGACGAACAGCCAGGCGAGCCGGGGAGCGGACCGGGGGTCGAGGGCGGAGGCGAGGCGGGAAAACCCGTGGCACGACGGGGGGAGGGGATGCGAGGATGGCAGGGCCGGTTCCGTCCGGGCGGCGGTCGTGTGGTAACGCCATCGTCCCGGACGGGCCGGCCTTCGTCTACAGGCCGGTCAACGGCTCAACTCCAGGAAGTCGCGGATACTACAGTTAAGTACCGAGTGATTCGGGTGTTCCCCGCCAGCTTGCGGAGGTAGGCGACGACCACCGTAAGCTGAAGCGCGTTCCGCCCGTGCGACTCTTCGACCAGCCGGAACTCCCGGCTCTGCGTCGCCATCTCGTGTTCCATCCGCGCGACGTCTTCCGGGGACAGCCCGACCGCCTCCTTCCCGCGCTCCCCGTCCGTGAGGGACTCGGCCGGGGTCGTTGCCACCAGACACCGTACGTACCTCACCGAGTAGTTGTCCGCGGCGCACATCAGCTCGGCGATCTCGATCTGCCGCATCGGTCGCACCCGCCGCAGTTCTCGGAGGGCGGGCGCCGTCGCCCGCTTCTCACGGAGCAGGTGGACCGCCTCCGGACAGATCCCGTCGAGCAGCTCCCGCTTCTGCCGGATGCCGGCCACGTCGACGTTCAACGACCGGGCGATCCGCTCCTCCGTCACCCCCGCCCGGACCGCCCGCAGGATCATGAAGTGCTCCTGGATGGGCGACAGCCGGTTCACCTTGTGGTTGTACCTGAAGCCCTCGTCGTCCGCGGCCACCAGACACTTTGCGGTCGCCGCCCCGCCGTCCTTCAGCACCAGCAGCCGGACGTGCCCGTCGAGGACCAGGTACTGTTGGCCGGGGGCCGCCAGGGGGAAGACCGCGAGCGGCTCGATCACGCCCAACTCCCCAATCGACGCCGCGATCCGCCGGTACTTCGCCGACTTCCGCACCCCCTCCTCCAGCCGCCGGCTGGGGAGGAGCCGGTCCAGGGCGACCTCCACGACTTCAGGCTGACAGGCCAGGCGGATTCGTGGGTTCACGGCGTTCCCTCCGAGGGCGTGATCCGGTCGGCCAGGAACGCGGGCAGGGTGTCGAGTCCCTCGGCCCGCAGCAGGGTGACGAAGTGGTCGTCCCGGAAGAGCTGGCGGAGGGCCGACAGCGCGAAGAGGAGCCGGGTCTCATAGATCTTGGCCCGCTGGACGACCAGCTTCTGCCGCGCCGTCTCCCGGTGGAGGGTCCGGAGCACCGACTCGGCCGACACGGGTTGCTCGGCCCCCGGGCGGGGACCACGCCGCGACGTCTTCCCCCGGGCACGGCGCTGGTCGATCAGCTGCCGGACCCGGATGAGGGCCTTCCCGCGCAGGTCGTTCCGCTCGTAGGCCTCCTGCAGCGCCCGCTGGACCGCCCGGTCGTCGGAAGTCGCGATGGTGATGGCGATGCTCACCGGGAGGAGTGACTCCGGGGTGAGTGACGGGTATCGGCTTGGGGGGGCTACCGGTGGTCCGTCGGGGGTGGGGCCGGGGGCGACGGTGTCCGGGGCGGTGGGGCCGGGGGGCGAAGAGTACATGGCCCTATGGACAGGGGTTGGGGGGAAGGTCGAGCAACGATCGTATCGCGCCCGTCTGCGGTGGTCGAAGACGTTCGCAACCTGTTCGCCCAGCCATCCCCTGCCCATGGCCGCGAACTTCGAGTCTCTCGTCTCCGGTCAATCGACCGAGTATTCGCAACCTCTGTCCCCACAACTACCCGCGACAAAATCTCGCGCCGATCTCGCGCGAGAACCTTTCCGAAACACGGGTTGTAACCTGTTCGCCAGGGGGAGCTTGAAAGTCGGTGCGAACTCGCACCGACCGAGTAGTTAACAGCAACACCCTGGGGAGAGCATCCCCGGGGTGTTCGCGTTTCCCGCCCTTGGTCCGCAAGGGTTTCGTGATCGGGTGACGCGAGAAAAAGTCTCAGGCCATACGGCCGGTTGGTGGTACGGGGAGGCCCGGTGGGGGCATTCCAGGGGCCGGAGGGCCAAAAAATCTCGCGATCTCTGGAGAGTCGAGAGCAGCGAGTTAACAGCTTTAACCCGCGGGTTAACAGCCCGAGAGGGTCGAAACGGCCGATCGCCTAGGATTGCAGGGGTTTTCGGGCTGTTAACTGGCGGGTTGGCCGCCGATGGGCCTGACGGCGTGTGACAGACCGAAATCGGGCCGAATTGGAAACCGGTAGCCGCCCCGCCGGTTAACAGGACGGGGGAGTGCCGGCGAGGTTTTCGATTGCCCGTCGGGGGCGTGTGGTGGACAATCACCCACCACCCCCGAAGACCGCCCGTGCCCGGCGTCGCCCCTCCCCACCCCTTCCGCGTGCTCGTCGCCGGCTCCCGCACGTTCGCCGACTACCCGCTCCTGGTCACCACGCTCGACCACCTGTTAGCCGGCTGCTCGGTTGGCGTGGTGGTGTCCGGCGGGGCGGGTGGGGCCGACCGACTGGGGGAGTGGTACGCCACCACCCGCGGGTGGGCGGTCGAGCGGCACACCCCGGACTGGAACCGCCACGGCCGGGCCGCCGGCCCGATCCGGAATCGGGCGATGGTGCCCGGGTGTGACCTGGCCGTGTTCTTCTGGGACGGCACGAGCCCGGGGACGGCCGACGCCATCGCCCGGGCCCGGAAGGCCGGGGTGTCGGTCGAGGTCGTCCGGTACGCCGACCCCACCCCGCCTCCGGGCGGGCGTGCCGCCCCCGTCGTCACTCGGCCGACTGCTCCGGCCGGCGACCCACCCCCGCCACGGCTGCTCGACCGGGTGCGGCACGCCCTCCGTGTGCGGCACTACTCGATCCGGACCGAGCGCGCCTACACCGACTGGGTCCGCCGGTTCGTCCTGTTCCACGACAAGCGGCACCCGGACGGGATGGGGGCGGCCGAGGTAACCGCCTTCCTGACCCACCTGGCGGTCGAGGGGGAGGTGAGCGCCAGCACCCAGAACCAGGCGTTCAGCGAACTCTAATTACTGTACCGACACGTCCTCGGGGCCGAGCCGGGGAAGATCGCCGGGGTGGTCCGGGCCGCCCGCCGGCGGGCCGAGCCGGTCGTCCTCACCCGGCCGGAGGTCACCGCCGTCCTGCGGAAGCTGCCGGACCCGTACCGGCTGATGTGCGAGCTGATGTTCGGGAGCGGGCTGCGGCTCCTGGAGGTGCTCCGGCTGCGGGTCAAGGACGTCGACCTCGACCGGGCCGAAGTCACCGTCCGGATGGGCAAGGGCGGGAAGGACCGGCGGACCATACTCCCGGACGCCGTCCGGCCGCGGATGTTGCTCCAGTTGGACGAGGTGCGGCGGGTCCACGAGGCGGACTTGGCGGCGGGCCGCGGGCGGGTGTGGCGGCCGGAGGCGCTGGACCGGAAGTTGCCCCACGCGGCGGCCGAGTACAAGTGGCAGTGGGTGTTCCCGTCGGTTAGACTGTCGGTAGACCCGCGGTCGGGGGAGGAGCGGCGGCACCACGCCCACGAGGGGAGCCTATCCCGGGCGGTGACGGTAGCGGTGCGGGCGGCGGGGCTGACGAAGCGGGCGACGAGCCACTCGTTCCGGCACAGCTTCGCCACCCACCTGCTGGAGGCGAAGTACGACATCCGGACCATCCAGGAGTTGCTGGGCCACGCGAGCGTGGAGACGACGATGATCGACACCCACGTACTAACAGGCTCGGACAAAACCGGGTCGGCTATAACACGCCGTCGTTGAGGATGCGGAAGCAGACGACGCAGGCGGCGAGGGTCGTGAAGGCATCCCGGATCACCCCGAGCCGGTCGTACCGGACCCGC
>JAESFO010000321.1_pt1 | contig 69910 bp, 69 predicted proteins | sample 9269421 | NCBI WGS metagenome assembly JAESFO01 (sample SAMN14502839, study PRJNA617101) | algae metagenome | isolation source: Nostoc desertorum CM1-VF14 and co-occurring heterotrophs from rocky... | place: USA: Clark Mountains, San Bernardino, California | collected 2000-06-05 | reverse complement strand
AGCTTTACGTGAACGCATCCAAGAAATATTCGACCAACTTTCATTTGAGCAGGTAATTTCAGTCTCTTCTTACAACTTTATCCTGGAAGCTCTATTCTATGCAGCTTCATATTAAATTGGTATAAGAAAGTTCCATATCTATCCAGTTAGTTTGAACAGCAATTAGTTGCTACAGCAGAATTCAGCAGCGAACAAGCTTGATGTCTGGCTTTAAGACCTAAGTACTCTACTTTACAAAATTTAAATCTGCTGTATATCCCTAAGATAGTAATTGTTTGCTTGATGCAAGCAGTTATAGCCCTTTGAAATCTTATACAGAGCGATAAATCGTTCATTACGAACAAAAACTATATTTTATATTCTTATATAAAATGGAGAACCACTATCGCTATCTTTAAAGCTTAAAAATCTTAGTCTTAACCAAAAGATAGTATAACTATTTAGCAATTAATGTGATATAGATTCTCATTCTTAAATGTTTGACTTGTAAAAAGTTCTTTTTTTCATTACATTTGGAAAAAGGCTCATATACCAAGTAATTTACTAGCCTAAACATAAAAAATGAAACGGAAGCTACATTCAGAATCTTCAGGTTGTTGCAACTGTGAACATGAGCATCACGAGAATCATAACCATGTTCATAATCATGAAGAGAATCATAACCATGACCATAATCACGATCACAATGGAGAATTAAATCTGAAAAATGAGGTATTGCCTTTGGTAGTAATTTTAAGTTTATATGTGCCCGGTGTAATTTTTGAAGATCAATTACACAATACATTCTATTCAATAGGTGAATATCTGCTTTTCATTCCTGCCTATTTATTAAGTGGATGGAGTGTTTTACATACTGCCGGGCGCAATATACTCAGAGGTAGAATATTCGATGAAACATTTTTGATGACAGTAGCTACACTGGGTGCGATCGCAATTCATAAATTACCCGAAGCTGTTGGAGTCATGTTATTTTATAAAATTGGGGAATTGTTTCAGGATATTGCCGTTAGTCGTTCCCGTAATTCCATTAAAGCTTTATTAGAAGTCCGCCCAGACTATGCAAATATTCAAACAGAGGGAGAACTAAAAAAAGTACCACCAGAGACAGTTAAGATTGGGGATATTATCGTTGTAAAGCCTGGAGAAAAAATTCCCTTAGATGGTGAGATTATAGATGGAAATTCACAAGTCGATACATCTGCATTAACTGGAGAATCTGTACCGCGAACAGTAAGCCTGGGAGAGACAGTTTTAGCTGGGATGATCAATAAAATGGGTGTGATCATCATTAGAGTAACAAAGCTTTTTGATGACTCTTCCATTGCTAAGATTTTAGACTTGGTACAAAATGCCAAAAGTAAAAAAGCAGAAACAGAAAAATTTATTACTAAATTTGCCCGATATTATACACCAATAGTAGTTTTTATATCTTTAGCAGTCGCAATATTACCTCCTTTATTCATTTCTGGTGCAACTTCTTCAGAATGGGTTTATCGCGCCTTAATTTTATTAGTTATTTCTTGTCCGTGTGGACTGGTTATCAGTATTCCATTAGGTTACTTTGGAGGTGTGGGAGGTGCAGCTAGACGCGGAATATTGGTTAAAGGCTCTACTTTTCTAGATACTTTAAATGCAGTCAATACAGTTGTTTTTGATAAAACTGGAACCCTAACTCATGGGGTATTTAAAGTAGCAAAAATAGTACCATCAAATGGTTATATTGAACAAGAATTGCTGGAATTAGCTGCCAAAGTAGAATCGCACTCAAATCATCCCATTGCTCAATCTATCCGCAAGGCTTATGGTGGAAAAATCGATGATTTTGAGATGAGGGATTATGAAGAGATAGCAGGCTATGGAATTAAAGCCAAGCTTGAAAATAGGGTAGTGATAGCGGGAAGCGATCGCTTACTTTGCAGAGAGAATATTGCTCATGATAATTGCCAGTTAGAGGGAACAGTTATTCATCTAGCAGTGGATAATATTTACGCTGGGTATATTGTCATTGCTGATGAGTTGAAAGAAGATGCAAGACAAGCTATTCATGCACTCAAAAGAATGGGTGTAGAGAGAACAGTAATGTTAACAGGAGATAATCAAGCGATCGCATCCCGGATTGCTCAACAGCTAGGCATAGATGCTTACGAAGCAGAGTTATTACCAGAAGAAAAAGTCAATGCCATTGAGAAGTTACTCAGCACTGTTGGTAAGCATAATAAAGTTGCCTTTGTTGGGGATGGTATTAATGATGCGCCAGTGATTGCTAGAGCAGATGTTGGCATAGCGATGGGCGGATTAGGCTCAGATGCGGCGATAGAAACTGCCGATATTGTGATCATGACAGATGCACCCTCAAAAGTGGCAGAAGCAATACAAATCGCGAGAAAAACCCGCAGAATTGTTTGGCAAAATATCGGTTTTGCGTTAGCAATTAAAGGTGTATTCATTGGATTGGGTATTTTAGGGGTAGCGACAATGTGGGAAGCCGTATTTGCTGACGTGGGAGTAGCTTTACTTGCAATTTTCAACGCAACTAGAGTGATGAAATAAAATTTTTGGGAAATCGGGAATCCGTAATTGGGAAATTGTAGAAGTTAAAACTGAAAAGCAATAATTGAATATATTGAACACTCCCAAATCGAATTCCCGCAAAGGTAGACTATGAAATTATCTATTAAAGGTATCGCTACAGCTACGTTGGCTTTGGTGTTAACTTTAGCAATTTCAGTAGTTGCATTACCCCATAAAACCAATCAACCGCCAACTGATGCGCGAACGCAACCCTTAAAAGATACCTTAATCGTTCCTGGCGAACGAGTTGGGCCGATAACACGCACAACCACCAAACAAGATTTAGTCAAGCTGTTCGGTGCATCCCACCTCATTGATAAAACCATTTCTGGTCCTGAAGGAATGGGTAGTTTCGCAGCTACTCAGGTAAACCTAAATCAGGGACGCTCTCTCTTGGTAGTTTGGAGTGATAATACTCGTACCAAACCTGTAGATGTACGTAACCTGGGTTCAGCTTGGAAAACCCGCGAAGGTATCGGTATTGGAACCGAATTGAGCGAGTTACGCAAGAAGTTAGGTGACTTTCAACTCTATGGATTGGCGTGGGATTACGGCGGCACTATTTTGTTAGATAGTAGCCGATTATCTAGCTATCAGGGCAAACTCATCCTGCGAGTAGATACTGCTCCCAATGCTGCACAGAAATATCCCAATGACTACAAAGCAGTGTCAGGCGATCGCACTTTTTCCTCTAGCAATCCCCATTGGAAACCTCTGGGTGTCAGGTTAGCAGAAATTATTGTTGTACTGAATCCAAGTCAGTAGTGGGATGCTAATGCTAAACATCAGTTTGCTTGCAAAGACCTAAAAGAGCAATTCCATAGGCAGCTTCTTCTGTAGTATATTTACTGTCGTTCCAACAGCTTTCTACTAGCTTAACTGCTGGAGTGCGGCGGCGATCGCAACAAAAACTAGATGCACTTCAGGCAGAATTCGACATCCGCAGCGAGAAGTTTAAGCAGATGAAGAAAGCTGTAGCAGTTGAAGCTGGTACAGCAGTCAAGTTTCAATTAGAACAGCAGCTTCTTGATGAAGAGGCAAAACTGGCACATCTTAAGCAATAAACTGGATAAAATTGAGTCTGCATTGCAATTATAAGGCTATGTAAATATACAGTTATTCGGCTGATGAAAATCAGGATTTCCTAACCCAGAAAATAAGGAAAACATAGATATTAAGTTAATTGGTGTTTGTTTATACTATTTCAAATTTTTCTAGTGGTTATACTCATGACTTAGGTTCTACCTGGGAATTAGGAAGTGGCTTTGCCACTTCTTTTTATTTATTCTGGTAGCCCAGTAAAAAATAAATTAAAAGTTAAAACTAATTTAGTCGAACTTTTATTAATTGTTATACCATTTGGCAAAATAACTGCTACACCTACATTTTTAGGGACGTACAGCTGTACGCCCCTAAAGCCGATTCATTTGTTGCAATGATTGTTGACAATGTGATGATTTTGTGAATGTTTAATTGACCAAGTAGTTTGACGGAATTCTGGTCATATAAACATGATACTAATCATTACTCATTGTATCTTGCCATCTCTCACGCTTGGGCTTGCTCTCTACATCACGCGATCGCCCTTCTTGCCAAGTTCCCCACATTAGAGATTGCTGTTTTTCAACATGGTTAATAAACTGCATGATTGACTGATCTGCTTTGATGGGAGTTTTCAAATCAAACTTAATAGTTTGGACAATCTTAATATCACCCATGAGAAAGAACTTACCTGCAATCTTAGTCAGCCATAACACAATTCGATTGGATAACCAACCAAAAATTCCTTTACGTTTCTTAGTAATCAACAGGATTTGACCTTCAGTTTTTCCCCCTTCGTGAAGTCGTACTGCAAACATCGTGTGGACATGGAAGAAATCGGGGCCAAGTGTCACAATGCCAATACTACCGTACCAATAGCAAACACTGTAAGTTATGGCATTTTTGTAGAAAAGACGGATGAGTTTGAGCAAAAAGCAATTTTCTTCTTTAAAAGGTGTAGTGTTGTTAAAAATAATCGCATTATCATTCAGTTCCTGTCTTTGAAAAATAATTTCTAGTGGTAGTTTGTGAACTGCATTAAGGTGTTGAGCATCAATCGCATTAATCATCACCACATTGGGGTGACAGTTCATCATGAAGGCAGAATGAATGGCAACATCACACTCTTTTTGTTCAAACTCTGGAACAAAAGGTAAGGGTTGTTGTGGTATTTCTCCAGTCCAAACCCAAATCATTCCGTATTTCTCAGCAGTAGGCCAAGTTTGTAATTTCAAGGAAGGTGGTGTATCTAAACATGGGATATCAATACACATCCCTTCAGCATCAAACTTCCAGCGGTGGAAAAAACAACGTAGTGCATTACCCTCAACTTTACCTTCAGCAAGATGAGCGCCCATATGTGGACAGTAAGCATCATAGGTAACAACTCTTTTGTCTTTACCGCGGTAAATTACTAGTTCTCTGCCCAAAATCGTAACAGGTTTTACTTCACCCACCCGCAGATTTTGAGAAGGTATTACCCAATACCATCCCTCAATAAAACGCTCTGGATTATTAAAATTTTTAGGTTTACGGATTGAGCTAAATGTCTGCGAGTTAAGATTCATTTTTATGGTTTAACTTGAGGTGAAGCAGTTGATCTAGAAGTAACATGAGAACTAGAAAAAAACAGTTACTTTCAGTACCATGACAAACAGTTGCCCAATGAATAGAGCAAATTAGAGAAGTAAAATATTGAATGGAATTTATTAAAAATGTTAAAATTAGACTAGTTAAATATCAGCTTATGTAAACTAAATAAGCTGTTATGCATTTAACTTGAACATTTAGATGAAGGCTGATGGACTATAACCGTCAACAGTTAACGAGCGTAAAGAGTATTTATACAATTTAGGCGCGCATCAGCTTATTCGGTTTAAGATAGATGTTTGGAAAATAAAAACTTAGTAATATCTCTAATTAGATAAAAATTTAAACTACTTAAAGTCTATTGATAAAGTAAATCAAAACTTAGGGTGTTTAGGCTAAAGCCGTAACGCACCGTCATGTAACACGGTGCATTAGGCGCTTTGATAAAACTTTTTTTGACAAATCATCTGGTTAAGAATCAGGATTTTTATAGAGAAGAAACCACCATAACTCTAATCCAACCAAGGCTAAACCAGCGATCGCAACCCCAACTTTTAAACCCAAAGGTTGCTCGATACGGTGAAATTGGCTGGTTTGCTCTGATGAGTGGGCTGGCATTTCTGCTAATGTTACACCTGATGATCCAGTGAGAAGCATTAAAGCTGTAAGACTTCCCCAAAGCATTTTTTTACTGAACATTTCCTAAATTACCCTGCAATTATGAAATAGCTTTTGGTTGAAAGTTACGCAATCTGAGGGCATTGCTAACAACAGAGAGCGAAGAAAGAGCCATTGCAGCGCCAGCAATAATTGGATTAAGTAACCAACCAAAGATAGGGAACAGAATTCCAGCCGCAATAGGAATACCAATGACGTTGTAAATAAATGCAAAGAAGAGATTTTGCTTGATATTGTTGATCGTGGCGCGACTAAGTTGAATTGCTGTGACAATTCCTTGCAAATCTCCAGAAATTAGAGTGATATCGCTAGCTGCGATCGCAACATCTGTTCCTGTCCCAATAGCAATTCCCACATCAGCTTGTGCTAAGGCTGGGGCATCATTTATACCATCACCTACCATTGCTACAAGGGAGTGGGGAGTGGAGAGTGGGGAGTGGGGGAATGAGGGAGAATAATAATTATTTGCTTGCTCCCCCTGCTTCCTCATCCCCCCCTGCTTCCTCTGCTCTCTTTGCAGAGATTGAATAATCGCTGCCTTTTGATCTGGACGCACTTCCGCAAATATTCGCTGAATGCCAACTTCTAATGCGATCGCTTCGGCAGTTTTACGATTATCTCCGGTGAGCATTATTACTTCTAAACCTAACTTCTGTAAGGCTTTCACAACTGCTGTTGATGAAGGTTTGAGGGCATCGGCAATACCCATTATTCCTTGTAGTTCGCCATCTACAGCAATAAAAATGACTGTTTTACCAGCAGCTTCCCATGTATCTTTATACTGCTGGAGACTTATGGTGTTAATTCCAAGTTCTGTTAACCAGCGTTGTGTACCAATTTGCACAAGACTATCTGAGACAAATGCTTGCACCCCACTACCGGCGATCGCCTGAAAGTTTTTGACCTGTGTTAAACTCACTTCTTGAGACTGGGCATATTTCACCACTGCTGACGCTAAAGGATGCTCAGAATTATGTTCCACCGTTGCTGCTAACTGTAAAAGCTTAATTTCATTACCATTAGCTGTACCGTTAACAGTCACAAAGTCTGTAACTGTGGGTTTCCCCTGAGTCAAAGTGCCAGTTTTATCTAGAACGATGGTTTGAATTTTGTGTGCTAGTTCTAAGCTGTCTGCACCCTTAATCAAAATGCCATTTTCTGCACCTTTGCCTGTCCCCACCATTACAGAAGTGGGGGTAGCTAAACCCAAAGCACAGGGACAAGCGATAATTAGTACACCCACCGTTGTCATTGTTGCTAGGGTGAGGTTGCCAGTGAAATTAAACCAAATGACGAAAGTGGCGATCGCGATCGCAATTACAGCTGGTACAAACCATCCTGTTACTTGATCTGCCAAGCGTTGAATTGGTGCTTTAGAACCTTGTGCTTGTTGCACTAATTTGACGATTTGAGCCAAAAAGGTATCATTTCCAACTCGTGTCACCCGAAACTGAAATGCACCCGCACCATTAATCGTCGCCCCAATCACCTCATCTCCTGGCTGCTTTTTGACTGGCAAACTTTCACCCGTCACCATCGCTTCATCTACCGTCGAAGCGCCTGTAATCACCTCGCCATCTACGGGAATCTTTTCACCGGGACGCACCAAAATCACATCGTTGATTCTGACTTCGGCGATGGGAACATCAATTTCTATTCCATCACGGATGACTCTGGCATCTCTGGCTTGTAGTCCAATGAGTTTGCGGATGGCTTCAGAAGTTTGCCCCCTAGCGCGATTTTCCAACAATCGCCCCAACAAAATTAAGGTAATGACAATGGCGGCAACTTCATAATAAATATGAGGTATCAAGCCCTGAGCAACAAAAAATTTCGGGAAAAGAGTGACGAACAAAGAATATAGATAGGCTGCACTTGTACCCAAAGCAATCAGCGTGTCCATCGTCGCTGTATGGCGCTTGAGAGATTTCCAGCCATTGCGGAAAAAAGATCCACCACACCAGAACACGACGGGTGTTGTCAGCAGTAATTGTATCCAAGGATTTTGCAGGAAACTTGGAATCAAGGGTAAATTTAGCCCAGTCATCATGGGCAACGACCCCAAAAATAGGAAAATGCTGATTACACCTCCCACCGCTACCTTGAGAGAGAGTTGGCGTTGTAATGCTTGCCTACTAGCAATCTCTGCATCATCTTCTTCGGTGAGCAATTCTTCCTGGGGTGAGTAAGAAGAGTATCCCGCAGCAGCAATCGCAGCTTGAATTTTCTCTAAATTGGTTAGAGAGCGATCGTGCTTAATAGTGGCTTGCTCTGCTCCAAAGTTAACATTGCAGTCAATTACTCCAGAAACAGAGCGAATTGCCTTTTCGATGTTGTTGGCGCAAGCGGCGCAACTCATGCCTCGAAGTTTAAGTGTGAGAGTATCCATACTGGAATTAGAGATTAGGGACTGGGCATAGGGACTTGGAAACTAGGGGAAAAGGTTAAAGGGCAAATGGATAGTTCTTTCCTTTCCTTAATACCCAGTCCCTAGTTCTCAGTCCCCTTTCTTTAGGCAACTGGATAGCCAGCAGCAGCCAACGCTTCCTTGACGGCTGTTTCTGATGCTTGAGTTTCTACACTGACAAGCTTGGTTGTTGGATCAGCCTGAATGCTAGCATTGGCATCGACTGCCTGAAGTGCTTTGGTGATGGTGCTTGCACAAACAGAACAAGCCATGTTGGGAACTGTGAGTTGGAGAGTCATAGATTTACGGGATAGAGTGGAAAAGCTAGCTAAACCAAAGTGGATGACTGGGAGATATCCTTCAACAGTCAGCAATTTCTGGTTGAGAGTCGCCTTGAATTTATCCTAGACTCTCTAGCCGAGTGGAGAGTCTAGAGAATTTTAAAAGTTTTTAGCTAAACTTCAAATTTCTTTACAGTAGCAGAGTACAGAAATCGTAAAAATGCAACAACTTGCTCAGGAGAGCAAACGCATCTTTTTAGGTGGTTCAATGGATGGTAACTGGAAACTTGCGCCTAAAGAATTGGTTCCCGATGCTGGACTAGTACGCGATAGTGGATAGAGGCAATCCAGCATTTTGCCTGACATGGGGCGGGAAGGATTCGTTCTCGCTTTGATCTCAACCGCAGAGGTGCATCTCAAAGTGAGGTGGAACTGGGATTAACTGGGGTAGACTGCATCACCCTGCGTCAAGAACGCCGAATTGAAGAAGCATCCGCCGCCTACAAACCGATTCCAGCTGTCATTGATGTGCAGGTTGAGGCAGAAATGATAGCGCGGCACAGTTGAGTCCGGTATTGACATTTAGCTAAATAAAAAGCCCCCGGTCAACACCAGGGGTATCCATCTTTATTCCCTCAATTAGAATCGCATCTGTGAAGCTATAGCAAATCCGTATTAATGCAATTACCTCATAAGTTTGATGATTATTTTGCAATCAACTAATTATATGTGAGTTTACCCACCGTCATATCATGTCCGCATAATTTAATTATGATTCTCACAATCATTGCACCCCACACGCGAGATGCTACGCGAACGCAGACTCGCTCTAAGCGTACTCCTGTGAGAAGCTACGCGTAGCGTCTCTTAGAATTGCTATGCCGTAAAGCCTGCGGCATAGCTTCGCTTAGGGATAGCTCTACTTCACTCACTGCGGTAGGTTTAACCTAATCTTGTAATTCCCCTTCTTCAGCCAAAGGCAGTCGAATTTTTGACAACATCAACTATTTGGCTCCTTCTGAGGCTGTATATATTCTTTTACTATCTCTAAAGGTGCGCCACAATCTCAGGCTACGCTGGGGAATGTAGAAACCCCTAGCTCAAACGAAGTTAGCCAGGGGTAGTTTATCAAAAAAAACCCTGGTTATTATTCCAGGGCACATACACGTTTTTCAGGCATTAACAGGCTGAATAATAACTTTGTAAAATAGTTATTTCTACTATCCATAGAATGATACGAATATTGCTCCATATATGGTAGTGGTGCTTTTTTGTTGCTTGGTCTATTTATAGATGGTATTTTATAAAAATAACTTATATAGAGTTGGATGAAATTTTCTATTCCTCTATCATCAATACAAACATTTTGCAACCTAATATTAATATAAGGTTAAATTCAGAGATTGCAGAGTTAAGTACTTTATTAAGTATAGCAGTTCTTGTTTGCATAAAGTAGATTTTTTAACCTCACCTCTAACCAGTTTCTTAAGCAAGAAGACAGGTTGGAGCGAGGTTCAGACTGTATTATACCAAAATGATAACCGCTATATCTATATGTTTTAGTTGCTTGGTCTTATTAAAAAAAAGGCATGGCTAAAAGCCACGCCCTATGTATACCAAGTGTTTAATATAGCTAAATAATTTAGTATTAATTTAATTTTAGTTCATCTGTCTATAGTATGTTTACAAAATCGACTGGAGGCGTAAAAAGCCAAGAGATAATATTAAGCTAACTTGAGTGTTGCGTGGCGAAAAAATAAGTGTAATTTATGAGATTTTTTCATAAAGATAATCTTGCGATCGCTAACAACTAGATCAGGATCAATAAACAAAACTTTAAATTAATTATTAAAAATTATTATTATGAATTCTTACGTAGCCACTACGAACTAGAGTTCATATTTTACGTTTGATTAAATTAGACTACTTACTAATTTTCTGATAAATTGTGCTTTATTGAAAGCCTAACTATTACTTTCCTCGTTATCTGCTAGCTTAAGGTTTGATTCTTCTATATTATTGGTATTTTTGTAGCATAGAATACTAGATAGAATATTAATAATCTATAAAGAAATTTCTGCGTAGGCATAGCCAGTTGTAGACAAAGTTACTATCAACTCATTGAGAAAATCTTCTGTAATTTTGCGTATAATCTAAAAGTATCTGCTAAAACTCTCAGCTTAAGGTTTTCTTACCTAAGCTATTTTTGCATGAATTAAAATTATCAATTAGAGAAAAGTAAGACACAAGTCAATCCTAACTGAGCACTATTGTATTGTTCGCGGTAAGCCTCGTCTGTATCTCTCAAGTTAAAGACGATTAATCCTAATAAAATCTTCTGGAGAAGAGATGTATTTGGCACATTCATTCATGAGTGATGAAAAGAAGCAAAACTCTTACCAGCCTTTGATTTTGGCAGTGGAAGACCATGATGATAGTCTCCTGCTGATTAGTTATGCTCTTGAGTCAATGGGTTATAGATTCATTTGCCAAACAGATTGTTCTACAACTGTGCTGGTGGCTAAAGAATATCAACCAGACTTAATCTTATTGGATATTTTGTTACCAGGTCTTAGCGGTATCGATGTTGTGCATCTTCTAAAGCAAGAACCCCTGACTTGCAAAATACCAGTGGTAGCAGTCACAGCTTTAGCTAGCACGGAAGATCGTGAGCGTATCCTCAAAGCAGGATTTAATGATTACATCAGCAAACCTTATATGCTTGAGGAATTAGAGGCTATAATTCAGCGTGGGCTGGCAATGAAATTTGCCCCTTATTCAGCTTTGGAGCTTTGTCAGGATTAGCAGTCTAGCAGAGAAATATGTATGTGGAGGAGAATAACTTAAATATTTTTAGGTAGTTGCATAGTAAACAGACTACCTTTACCTAGTTCAGAAGTGACCTGGATAGTTCCTGCGTGCGCTTCTATAATCCGGTGCGATAGATGTAGCCCTAAACCACTACCTGAGCGTTTATGTTTGCCTTGGCGAAATCGCTCGAAAATTGTTGCCTGATCTTCAGGCGCAATCCCATATCCTGTATCTTCTATCTCGATTGTTACCGAATCTGGATTTTCTGAATTAGGTGGTGTTTCAAAAATGCGGATTGTGATGCCTCCTGTGTCTGTAAATTTGATGGCATTTGCAATCAGGTTGTTTATCACCCGCCGTAGTTCCAAGCGATCGCCCATAATAAGACCAGGGTTTTTACGCAGTGGATCTAACCCACTGGTATCTATTTTCATAATCAACCCTTTTTCACTAGTTAGAGGGCTGAGTTCACTGACTACTTCTTGAGATATCTCACGTAAATCACATTCCTCCCAATTCAACGTTTTTTTACCTGCCTCGAAGCGATAGACTTCTAGGAGGGTGTTTACCATGTCCATCAAATTTTGGTTACTGCGAATCATAACTGCGATCGCCTGTTTCATTTCTGGCGAAATTTTGCAGAATGTTTCCATCTCAAATAAACCCAACATCCGATCAGCGGCTACTAATGGAGTTCGCAAATCATGAGTTAGGCGAGAAACAAAGTCTTCGCGTTGGCGGGCCATTTTTTGCTGTTCGTCTAGACTGTGCTTGAGACGCAACAGCGATCGCACCCTTGCCAATAGTTCATCAGTATCAAATGGTTTCCGAATAAAATCGTCAGCACCAGCATCCAAACCTTCGACAACACTGGATTCGTGAAAGGCAGTAATCAGCAAGATTGGAATATAACTAATTGCTGGGTTATTCCTAATCCGACGTGTGACTTCATAACCATCAATTCCTGGCATCATCACATCTAACAGAATCAGATCGGGTGGAGATTGTTCAACTTGCCGCAAAGCTTTTATTCCATCTGAAACCAAATGAATTTCATACCCCTCACTTTCTAAAATTGCTTGAACCAAAATGAGATTATCGAGAGTATCGTCAACAGCGAGAATGCGATAAATTCTATTATTTTCAGCTACAGACATAATTTATCAACTTTTATTAGTTTTTTTAAAAGTAATTTATAGTTTAAATTTAGGATATCCTATTGATGATTACCTAGCTTGCGAAGACGAATGATGTGGGTTTTTAACGGAGAAAAAAAACCGATCCCTATCTAATTGTAAAGGGAGATCATCGGTTCCTAGAGCCGATAATGTGATTTGACGCGGCAATTCAATTTTAAACATTGAACCAACCCCTACTTTGCTCTCAAGAAAGATTTTGCCGCCCATCATTCGCACCAGTGAATCTACAATTGCCAAACCCAGACCTGTACCTGGATATTTCCGAGTCAGAGTTTGATCGACTTGCCAAAATGCTTCAAAAATATGTTTAAAATTTCTGGGTGCTATGCCAATACCTGTATCCCGAACAATAACTGTCATTCGATTTGCAGGTAGTTCTTTAACTTCTACCGAAATCTCACCAGACTCTGTGAACTTAATGGCGTTGGAAAGCAGATTAATTAAAATCTGTTTCACACGAACTGGATCATTAAATATCAAACTATTTTGCAAATCGGTTTGTACTAGTAATGATAAGTTTTTGGCGTCAGCTAGAGAACGCATTTCATCTACAGCAAGATTTATTACCTTTGATACATCAAATATTTCCGCTTTTAAGGCTAATCGTCCTGCCTCCAGCTTAGAAAAGTCAAGAACTTCATTGACTAGCACCAGCAAATGCTTCCCATTATTCAAGATTCGCTCAACCATATCTGCTTGTTGGTGCGTTAGTTGACCAAACTTAGGACGCAGTAGTATTTGCGAAAAACCAATAATCGCATTCATCGGCGTTCTAAGTTCGTGGGACATAGTTGCCAAAAAATGCGATTTTAGCAGTGATGCCTCCGATAACTTGAAGTTTTGCATTTGAAGCTGTTGCTGTTGTCTCTCCAATTCTTGGTTCTGACGAATAAGTTGTTCATGACTTTCTCTAAGCTGGTCTTTTGCCAAATCTGCCTGCATTTCAGCCCGATAAACCCTAATCGCACTCCGCAAAACCTGTGCCAAGTTTTCTGGGGATATCCTAGACTTAGAGAGATAGTCTGTAGCGCCAGCTTTCAGTAGTTCGACAGCAAGTTCATCTTCCTGAGCAATTAGAACCACTAAAGGAATTTTAATTCCTGAAGAACGTAGCTGATCAATTAAGTTTAGTCTGTCCTGGTTTAGTAAGCGATAGCCGAGGAAAACACAATCATGGGCAGTAGTGCTTAAAATAGAAAACGCATCACTGCTATCGCCTACTTCAGATAGTTCCATTTGAATACCTGCTTGAGTCAAGGCACAACGGACTGCCATCCGGTCTACTTCATCATCTACAACCAAAATTTTCAGCGTCTCTTCCATCGGTTTTTATTTTTGCCGCTAAACATAGGTTGATGTATAACAATTCCTATTTTGAGATTATCTAAGTAAATAATATAAAATTTTCAGATATCTAAAATCTGTAACTTTATTGACTAAGGCATTTTGTATAATATCCAATCTTTGTTAAGAGTTACTATAACCTCTACAAAGTTAAGGAAAGTCAAAAGCTTCAGAATATCTTTAGCTAAATTTAAGAAACCAATTAATAATCTTACACTTTATTGAATGCCTCTTTGACATCCATCACATCAACTTCGTTGCCCTCCATTAGTAATATGTTAATCACTATTTTTGGCATTTCCTTGGGTTAAATTCAGTCTGTTGTATTCTCAATCTGGTTAATTTACCAGAATATTAAAATTAAACTCCAAGCAAATGACCAATAATTCCCAAAAATTAGTAAGTAATTAACAAACTGAAAACTATTGACCTGAAGACAGCAAACATAGCTGAGATAAAGTAAAATAAAATACTTTACTAAGCTTAAAATAATTGTAATTGAGTCAGCAAGCGACCGTCCTCAGTCATTGGTGAGAGTTCCACACCATTGTTGCGTGCTATGAGCTTGAGTAGTTCTACTCATCAGATTTATTAGACCAGTTAAAGAAAAAAGTAACTCATTATACTGATTTGTGCAGATGAAGTCATCTTACCTCCTGAAATTCCGATAATTTTCTTAGCGATCGCCAGACCTGTGTTATTTTTTTACTGGCGATTCCAGTGTTCCACTGTTTGGGAAAATACCAAACCCTTCTTGTGAACTCTAGAAAGAATACCAAGTCTTGTTAAGCCTTTTGGTATTAAAAAAATTAGTTTTTGGCTTTGATTACTGAAACTTTTAACTTGTGATCTGTGCTTCCAAATGGTGGATGCACGAGTAATTACCTTTTGTAGTTGTGCTTGAATTTCTTTTAAAATTGCCCACCATTGAGCCTGAATTTTCACGTTATGGGGAAAAAGCAACAAAACATCTAAACTCTGAACCAGCTTCTCTACAAAGGTTGGGCGAAAATTTAAAGCCTCTACCCTTATAGAAGAGAGGTCTTCCACATCCCCTGAAAAGTCAGACCAACAAGTTTCCCACAAAGCACAATGAATTACTTTGCTGCTAGTAATTTCACTAAATTTTAAAGCTGTCTGATTCCCTTCTATAAGGATATCCATCAGCTGTATCAATTCGATAAATCCAAACGTTTGCTTAAAAATCGCTCGAAACCATCGTTCACTTTCTTGTAAGGCAATTTTTACCTTTTGTAATTTGTCCATTTTTGTAAGCTTTGTACAAGATAATAGTAATTTACTAATGGAATATGGCAACTGAAAGCTCAATTTTGAGCTAAGGAGGAGCAATTTTGTATCAGTCTTAATATTTCATACCTTTTGTGTAAGTATCCATATATCTCCAGCTAGATATGTCCTCTATCTAAATGTGAAAAGATAGAATACTTGTTATTTCTATCGGTGGATGCAGACTGGTTGGAAAATCATCTATCTTTGGTTTGGGAAAATAAAAGATAGCTGCTTACAAAAAGTAATACATTGAAAGATGCAAACAGCATAAGAGCGAGTGTAGCGATGAGTGAAATTAGCATTATTTTAATTGAAGATCATGACTTAACGCGAATGGGGCTACGAGCAGCGTTACAGGCTCACAGTGCATTGAAAGTAATTGGGGAGGCCGCAAATGCTACCCAAGGACTAAAACTTTTAGAAACGGCAAAGCCAGATGTAGCTGTTGTGGATATTGGTTTGCCTGACATGGATGGCATTGAACTCACACGTAAATTCAAACGCCACCAAGCTGAAACTGGACAGACGACAACCAAGATTTTGATCCTGACAATGGATCACACAGAGGATGCTGTACTTGCAGCTTTCGCCGCAGGTGCTGATTCTTATTACATGAAAGAAACAAGCATCAGTAAATTAACTGACGCTATCCAAGCAACTCACGGCGGTAATTCTTGGATTGATCCGGCAATTGCCAACGTGGTATTGCAGAAGATGCGGCAAGGTATTCCTGGAGAAAGCCAAAGTTCTGAGAAAACGCCGAAGACTGTAAAAATTGAGGCATTGGCGTCAGAATACGAGCAAGTTTTGGAAACATACCCCCTAACTCAACGGGAGCTGGAAATCCTGGAATTGATTGTAGCTGGGTGTAGCAATGGGCAAATTGCTGAGAAACTCTACATTACAGTTGGTACTGTGAAGACCCATGTTCGTAATATTTTGAATAAATTATGTGCTGATGACCGTACCCAAGCTGCTGTGAGAGCTTTACGTTCGGGGTTGGTAGCGTAAGGGACTGGGGATTGGGGATGAGGGAGCAGGGGAAGATGAGGGAGCAGGGGAAGCAGAGGAAGAACTATTGATTGTTGACTAATGCCCAATGCCCATTCAAAATCGTTCTTGTAAACATTCTGCAATGCGTAATGCTGCCCCAGGTTTCCCCATACGTCGCATACCATTTTCAGCAATAATTTGCAAAATATCAGGATCTTTGAATAGGGACTGTACGATTTTGGCAACTTCTGCTGGCTGCTTGACTAAAATCAAAGATGAACCTAAAAGACGACTTTGAGCTTCAGCAAAGCCAGGGTTATATTGAGGTCCATTACCGGGAATCGCGATCGCAGGTTTTCCTAAACCGATAAACTGTTCTGTGGCTGTACCTGCCATTGCGATCGCTAAATCTCCCAAATGCAAGCAATCATTATAAGCTTTTTGTGTCAGCAGTAGATATGCATTTCTTTGTTTAAATGTCAAAACATTTGGATCAGCAATTTGGATAGGGCATTCTGATTCAGTGCGCCAGCCTTGAGATTGCACACTTTGGGATAAAATATTAGAGTCTAAACCCGGAGCGATCGCACCTAAAAACACAACTGTGCCAGAAGTGTAAAACACCGAATCTCGCTCCTGAAAACTTGCCATTAACGCAGATACGGCAATCATAATTGTTTCCCAGTTAGTATATGCCTCTGGCGGACGGGAACCAGGAAGAAGAGTCACCATAAAAGGCCGAACTGTCTCTTGCTGTTGACTATTCTGACTATAGAATTGTTGGCGTGAAAAAGTTGGTTGCAGACCATCCATCATCGGATTACCCAAATTAAAAGCTGGAATTGGCCATTGCTTTAATATTTCCGTCGTCAGCGCATCTCTAAGAAACACCGCCTTACAACGGCGACGACTCATCAACCAACGTTCCCAAGGATGGAAAACTGAACCGGAAAAGTTTTCCCAACGCACATCTTTAGATTTCTGTGGTAATAATCCAGCTTCATCACGCACATAATATTCAGATTTTGCCGTACCCACAAAAGCATAATTAGCGCCGCTAAAAGTTGCAAACAACAGGGGGAGAATATCTCCCACTGCTAAAATCGCTCTTTTCTGACCTAATTTTTTTTGAGAACTCACCCAACGACGGATAGATTTAATCTGGCTAAGGGTAAGTTGCAATAAACCACCGCGTACATCCCGCGCCAATTGGCGGCCATCCATATAAACAAAACCGCCAGAAGGCATAGTGCGAACTGAACCGATAAGAGGGATATCCAACTGTTGGTAAGCACGTCCTTCACCCACCAGAGGTAAAGCAAAAATCTCTGGTGGGTTTGCTTGTCGTTGGAGTTCTTGCAAAATCCGAACTGCAATCACATCTTCCCCATGACCATTACTTAATACAAGTAACCGTAAAGGAGAAGTTGCAGCTTGAGAGTTAGAAGCTAGGGATAAACGGGATACATTATTCATAAGAAACAAAATATCAAAATTAACTGTCTGTTTGGGTAAGAGGTATAAATAGGAAAATCGGCGAAGAAACTGGAAGTTAATATTATCGCTATTTCTTTACTTTCCTACAACTAAAATCAAATTCGCAAACGATGTATTGTTTCAAATTCTTGGAACAGCCTTTTAGTCAAATCTTTTAATCTCTTTTAATCTAAAATCTAAAATCCAAAATTGATATAACTCCCTGTTAATTAGGTTAAATATTATGCGAGTTTCTGCTACTGCAATTTTTACTTTAGCTACTTTAGCTGCTGCCAATGCCACTCAGCAAGCAACAGCTGCAACTGCCAAAACCGTTACTCTAACTCCAAAAGCTGGTAACTTGGTAGTCCCTATAATTGAAGACACTCCCGCACGGATAGAGACAATTGCTTCCCCAGAAACTATAGTTGCACAACAATTTTCCCAAAATCCCGTCGCCGTGCAAACAGGTGCAAACAAAAATTCCTCAGTAGTCTTAAAGTCAGCACAAGAGTTAGTTTCCCAGGTCATCCTCCCTATTTCCTCCGCCTCCCCTGCTCCTCTCCCGTCCTCTCCTAAAACCCCTACTACTGGAAGCAATTTAGTAGTTACAGCTACAGATGTACAGGTAGTGGGAGCCAATCAAGAATTGCAACAAATTATTCGCCAGGTAATTAAAACCCAAGTGGGTAGAGAAACTAGCCAAAGTCAGCTACAAAAAGATGTAGCTGCAATTTCGGATACAGGTTTATTTAGCAATGTTAGTGTGAATAGCTTTAGCACAAAGGCTGGATTAAATGTAGTTTATCAAGTGCAACCGATTATTGTGCGATCGCTGCAACTATCTGGCGCTAAAGTCCTCACTTACCAAGTAGCCCAACAACAGTTGCAATCTCAAATCGGAACCACAATCAGTCCTGCTAGACTCCAGCAAGCAGTAGCACAAATTAACAAGTGGTACGCCGACAATGGTTATAACTTAGCACGAGTGCTATCAATTAAACCCAGTTCTCAAGGCATTCTCACTGTAAATGTCGCTGAAGGCTTGGTGAGTAATATCAAGTTTCGCTTTATCAACGATGAGGGAAAAACTTTTGATAGCAAGGGTAATCCTGTGGGGGGACGCACCAAACCAGATTTTCTGCAACAGCAACTAAAATTGAAACCTGGTCAAATCTTCCAAGAAAATGTAGTTAAACAAGACATACAACAGCTATATCAGACTGGTTTATTTGAGCAGGTGAATGTTGCCTTAGAAGGAGATGCAACAAAACTTGATTTAGTCTACCAACTCAAAGAAACTGGGGCGCGTGGTGTTAACTTGGGTGGTAGTTACAATGCTGATCAGGGATTAGTAGGCACAATCAGCTATCAAGATCAGAATGTTGGTGGTGTTAATGATACTTTAGGTGTGAATATTGGTGTAAGTAGCCGAGACTTGCAGTTTAATACTAAATTTATCAGTCCCTATCGGACAACAAACCCCGATCGCTTGGGGTACACTGTGAATGGTTTTCGTAGTCAAGAAATTTCGGAAACTTTTGATGACAAGATTAAGCTAGCTAATGGTGACAAAGTGCGGGAAGGTCAAATTGGCGGAAGTGTCAGCTTACAACGACCAATTGACAACTGGAATACCTCACTAGGATTAAACTATACCCGAACTAGTATTCGCGATCGCCAAGGTAATATTAGTCCAACTGATGCACAAGGCAATCCCCTATCTGCGAGTGGAACTGGCGTTGACGACCTAACTACCGTATCCTTCACCGCCACCAAAGACCAACGGGATAATCCTCTCAATCCAACTCAAGGTTCCGTTGTGAGTCTGAGTACAGAACAATCTGTGCCCATCGGTCAAGGAAATATTTCTCTCAATCGCCTTAAAGCCAATTACAGCCAATATTTGCCAGTGCAGTTATTTAACACCAAACAGCCACAAGTATTTGCGGTAAATGTCCAAGCTGGTACTGTCCTTGGGAATTTACCGCCCTACGAAAGCTTTAACTTGGGTGGTTCCAACTCAGTACGCGGTTACGATTCTGGAGATGTGGGAAGTGGTCGCAGTTATGTATTAGCTTCCGCAGAATATCGCTTTCCCGTCTTACCAATAGTAGGGGGTGTATTATTTGCCGACTTTGCCTCAGACTTAGGTTCTGGTGATACTGTATTGGGAAATCCAGCAGGTGTGCGAGACAAACCAGGTTATGGTTTTGGTTATGGGGCTGGAGTACGAGTAAATTCGCCCTTGGGTTTAATTCGGGCTGACTATGGCATTAATGACCAGGGAGAAAGCAAAGTCCATCTAGGCATCGGGCAGCGATTTTAAGTTTTCTACACCAATGTTGAAACTATGGCTAAGTCAGCGAGCGTGAATAATTAAAGTTTGTAGTAAGCGTATCGAATCGCTTACTATGAGCCAATTTGATGAATTTTACATTGCGTAAAAGAATGTTACGCGTTCTGCTGTGCGGCGCTCTGGACAGATTCTAAATCAACATTTAGCTGTTGAGCAATCTGCTCGACGCTCATCCCCGTTTTTAGTAACAGGGGGACTGTAACTTTCAAAATTTCAGCTTCCCGTTCTTCCCGTCCCTCAGCTTTCGCTTCCTGATAAACCCTTGTTTGCTCTAAAGCCAGTCCTAGCATAGCTTCCACTTTCTCTGTACTCAAAGATGAAAACTTGTAAACAGCAATTGTGGTAATGATATCTATTATTTCGTTTTTCGTCAGTGCGTCCTTTGACTCTAATTGTACCCGCTTAATTAATTGCTTCGTGCTGTGCGATCGCTTTCTCTAAGGCAATTGTCAATTGCATTAAATTGATGCCTATTGATTGCTGATTGGGAGTGCCTAACTCATCCAAAGAAATTCGTTGCACTTGGTCACTGTTCAAAAATAATCGATGAGTTTTTGTATCACTAGATTCCAAATTGCGTGATGGAAAAATTACCACACAATACTAGTCATTGTATTAAGACTGATTCCGGTTCAAATACATCATCAACTCAGTAAAGAAGCGATGATAAAGAGCTTCATCTCTCTGAAATTGAACTTCTGCAAAAAAGATAATTCTGGGTGTTGCACCTTCTGGAGGTAAAAAGACCCCATCAATACGAAAGGCGGTTTCTTTCACCTCAACGGACTCAAATCGATAGTTCTGTGCCTGTTCAATCTGGTAATCAATCAGTTCAAAAATAAACTACGGAAATCGCTTAAATATTTGGTAATAAATGGTGTCGCCTTTCACTAAAATATCCGAAATATACTGATTATTAACTTTTGAAAAATTACTGAATTGCTCTTTGGCATTGTAGCAAGTAGCTTGTTAGTTATAACATCATAGGCATGGGAGACAAATTGAGCCTGTTTCCTACTTCAGGATTTCTTGACTCTCGCGTTATCCTATAAAGATAAAACTGTTGTGTTCATCGGGAGGTTTTTCCCGCTTAGGGAATTCCAACAACTAAATCATCCCGTAAAATAAACAAGCGAAAACCCTGCCCAAAAATATGGGAAAATTTTTTGCAAATCCCCCAAGACTCAGAAATCGCTACTTATCTGCTCACTCAAGACTCAGGACTCTCTATGTTAGCAGGCACAATTTTGCAGGATGGAAAATATACCCTAATTCAAGAGATAGGGCGGGGTGGCTTTGGTATAACATTTAAAGCTACGCATCACTACTTGGGTCAGGAGGTGGTGATGAAAACCATCAATGAACGGCTGCGACAACATCCTGATTTTGCGAAATTCGAGCGCCAATTCCAAGATGAAGCCAGACGATTAGCTACGTGTATTCACCCAAATATAGTCCGAGTTAGTGACTTTTTTGTGGAAGCTGGACTGCCTTACATGGTGATGGAATACATTCGTGGCGAAACCTTGGGAGATGCTTTTGTATTACCAGGGATACCGTTACCTGAAGCTACAGCAATTCATTACATCCGGCAAATTGGGGCAGCCTTACAGGTAGTGCATAATAACGGTTTGCTACATCGAGATGTCAAACCAGATAATATTATTCTTCGTCAAGGAACCCAGGAAGTAGTACTGATTGATTTTGGCATTGCCAGGGAATTTAATGGCAGTGTCAGGCAGACTCACACAGGTATGGTTTCTGAAGGTTATTCTCCCATTGAGCAGTATTTGACACAAGCGCCGCGCACACCCGCCACCGATGTTTATGGTTTAGCAGCAACCTTGTATTCACTTTTGACAGCACAGGTTCCTATGCCAGCATTATTGCGCGATCGCGAACAAATGCCTTCCCCCCGCGAATTACAACCACATTTGAGTGCTTCTGTCAACCAGGCCATAATGCGCGGTATGGCGGTGGAGTCTCGTTTTCGGCCAGCGACAGTTGCTGAATGGTTACAACTGCTACCTGAAAATGGGGTGAATATGACACCGCAAACCTTAGCCGCTTATGCAGTGCCAACTGTCAATTTATCTGCCCAACAGGCAGCAACTTTAATTGGAAAAACTGTCCAAAATGGCATTCACAAACCATCTAGGTTGGCGCAGCCCAACTCAGGTATCGCCAAAGAAAATGTACTGGCTAAAAAACAGGGTTCATCTAAAATATTCATTGGTATAGGTATAGCCCTAGTTGCTGCTACGGCAGGTTTTGGCATCACTAGCATCTTACCTAAGTTTCAACCGCAGCCAACTGCAAAGCCGCTTTTTGAACAGCCAACTCAAGAACCAGCCGCGAAAGCACCTAACTCAGAGAGTGGTGAAGAGACTAACACCACCTCAAGAACCGAATCAGCACCTGTTCCTAATTCCAAGCAGCGTCGGCGCTCTCGTCGTTCTTCCCCGCAAGAAACTCCCAGCAGCCCTACACAAGAATCACAACGCGGCGATTCCGAACAATCCGCACCTTCACCTAGCGTTTCTCCCACACCCTCACTAGTGGAAAAACTACGCGCTATCCGTTCATCTCGTAATGCTTCTCCCGCACCATTACTACAAAATAACTCACCCACTTCTAATCAAAATTCTGCTTCCCCTCAACCGATGATTCCGTCAAATTCTGTGGTTATACCAGCAGCGCCACCGATAGAATCTAAACAGTCAGATCCTTCTGCTGTAGTAGTACCAACATTGGAAAAGCAAAATTCACCGATTGATAGTCAACCCCAAAATAATCAGAAATTTCAGGAAAAGCTACAAGATGACAATAATTAGTCAATTCTAGATTTTAAATTTTTTCTTCAATCTAAAATCCAAAATTCAAAATCTAAAATTGAACGCTTCTTATCCAATACAAGAGCTAAACTACTTAGGTGATATCTCACAAATAATATACCCAGGTTGACGAGTTCCGACTTCTTTGCGAGACGCTACGCGTAGCTTGCTTCCCCGGAGGGGTACGCTCAACTCTCGATCTCTTAGTTGGTTGAGCGGAGTCGAAACCAACGGCGACGGTAGATTTATGAATGGAAATTGCCTTATTTCATTTTCTGTACAAGAACTTCCCCCTTCTTATTAATCTTCACTGGGTTTTTGGGGAAAGCTTGAGCATTCAAATAACGCATAAGTTTCACAGTCCGAAAACGCTGATCAATATGAGGTATTCCTTGCTTATCCATCCGCACGGGGATCACTTTACTTGATACTAAATCTCCTGCCGAGTTGAGTTTAACTTCTAAAATCATTGAGTCACCCGTCTGGGCATTTGTAGATAAAGTTCGATATCCTAAAAAGTTTCCTAAAGAATAGGCAATGATTTTTCCCTTATAAATTTCCATCGCTCTCGGAACATGAGGACCATGCCCTAGTACTAAGTCTGCTCCTGCATCAATCATGTTTCGAGCGAACTTAATCGAATTACCTCGATTTTCTCCATAAAAAAACTCTGTCTGATTCTTAACGTGTAGCGCCCCCGTTCCTTCGGCTCCAGCGTGCATCGATACTACTACAATGTTGGCCTTATTTTTAGCTTCTGCTACGAGTGCTTGGGCTGTTCCTAAATTATGAATGGAATTATACATTTCATAAGGAGAAAACCCGATCATTGCCACCGGGATATTGTTAGCTTCCAGATAAAGAATTTGATTTTTATGGCCTAATGTTGCAATGCCCACAGCCTCAAGATTTTTCTTTGTATCTTTGAACCCTACCGGGCCAAAGTCCATTGCATGGTTATTCGCCATATTAAATACATTAAAACCAGCTTCAGCAAATAGCCGAGCATATCCAGGTGGGGAGCGAAAGGCAAAGACTTGTCCTCGACTAATATCTTTAGCAGTGTAGGGATAATTAGTTAAGCTACTTTCAAAGTTACCAAACAAGATATCAGATCCTTGCAAGTGATTTCTCACTGACTTTGGTAATAATTCATCTCGAAACCGGGGTAATCTATGGTTAGGAAAATTAGTGCCAGGAATAATGTCTCCAACGGCTTTGATAGTAATAGTATCTAGAAAAGTTTGTTCTTCTGTTGTTGATGGCGTAAGTTCAGGGATAGCTAATGGAAATTGCACAGGCTCGGTAGGTGTAATAGCAGCGTTTAATCGCTGTGATTGCCCAAGCCTGATAACGACTCCTATACTAATGCCTAGATATAAACAGACGCTGATAAAACTAAATGAGAGCGCTTTCCCCATGCTGCGGTTTGCCATCGTTCACTCCTCACACGATGGCATAAGTTTATCCCATAAATCTCTGCTGGTAGTGTATATTTTAGTGCAAATTGTACAATATTTGACTAAGTAAATATGCAAATATAATACTGTTCCATACAATATCCGTTACAGCAGTTTTCTTTTGCATGAGGTACAAAGTCGCTGGTTTTGAGGCAGGAGGCAGGGGGCAGAAGAATAATTTGATTTGTGAATCCTTGGTTCTGTACCTCATTTAGTTGCAAAGTGCTGTATACGTTATGTAGTTAGGGGTGCATAGCTATGCGCCCTTACTTGCAAATAATCATAGGTAGCATCTATGAAGCCGAACACCATCGGCTTATCTAGTTTTTCAGCAATCATTTTCAACGGAGAGGGGGGGATTCGAACCCCCGTTGGGTTTCCCCAAAACGCATTTCGAGTGCGTCACCATGAACCGCTCGGACACCTCTCCAGCTATATAATTCACACATTTGAGTGTTCAAATGCCGTGAAGTAAGGGAAATCTTAGTACATCCCCTATATTACTATAACATTATCGGTTTATCTGCCGATGTGCTCCACAAGAAAAGGGCAAGTACCTTTCTACTTAACCAGATTTGAAGATTTTCGGACATTTTCACCCAGGCTGCACTAACAATTGACTTGCGTGTGATAAATTTTTGCGACGCAGCGAGGAATCTGAGATTTTCACGACTTATTTAGGATTGCTACATTGAATATGAAGCATGATTAACACTCCTGAAGACTGACAATGTTCAAAAGTACCGCAGCTACGCTCGTCGTAGACATCGCTTCTGTAACTGCCAAGGTATTATGTAGTCGAACATTATGCAGCATACAGCTTGAGGTTTTGCATGAAAGTAGCAGTCTTCAGTACAAAAGCCTATGATCGGAAGTTTTTGTCAGCTGCAAATTCTCCCACTCAACACGAGCTAGTATTTTTTGAACCCCGCTTGAATCGGGATACCGCTATCCTCGCCGCCGGATTTCCGGCGGTTTGCGTATTTGTGCATGACCAAGTTGACGCACCAACTTTAGAGCTTCTCGCCTCACGGGGAACTCGACTGGTTGTCCTTCGGTGTGCAGGGTTTAACAATGTAGACTTACAAGCCGCAGCGGATTTAGGGATTACCGTTGTGCGTGTTCCCGCCTATTCACCCTATGGGGTAGCAGAACATGCTGTGGGATTGATTTTAAGTCTGAATCGCAAAATTCATCGTGCCTATAACCGTGTTCGAGAAGGCAATTTTTCCTTAGATGGACTGTTGGGATTTAATTTGCATGAGCGCACAATAGGCATTGTTGGCACCGGCAAAATCGGTCTGATTTTAGGACAGATTATGAAGGGGTTTGGCTGTAACCTACTCGCCTATGATGTTTATCGAAATCCAGAATTGGAGGCGCTAGGTGGAAAGTATGTAGAATTGCCTGAGCTATTTGCCAACTCGGATATTATCTCTCTACATTGTCCCCTGACTCCCGAAACGCATCACTTGATTAACGCTGAGGCTATAGAACAGATTAAGTCAGGCGTGATGCTAATTAATACTAGTCGAGGAGCGCTGATTGATACCCAAGCAGTGATTGAGGGGTTGAAGTCTGGCAAGATTGGTTATCTTGGTGTGGATGTCTACGAACAAGAATCAGAATTGTTCTTTGAGGATTTGTCTGGTGAAATTATTCAAGATGATATTTTCCAGCGTCTGACAACGTTCCCCAATGTACTCATTACTGGACATCAAGCCTTTTTTACAGCAGAAGCTCTCCACAATATTGCAGAAACAACTTTTGCTAATATTGCTGATGTTGAACATGGTCGACCTTGCGCCAATGAAATTCGCGCTCAAGTGTCAGCTTAGGGACTTCAAAATAATAAAAATATAGCATCGTTATAGAGGCAGGGGGCAGGGAGTAGGGAGCAGGGAGTAGGGAGCAGGGAGCAGGGAGCAGGGAGCAGGGGGAGGGAAAGTCGTAGTGAAATCCAGAAATTTGGATAATTTATTTTTTGGAGTTCCCTTAGGTAATGGTTGGCGATCGCAATTACTTTGAACTAAAATCACTCATCATCAGGCAAATTCTCCATTTCCCCAGTAATTAGCGTCCGAAAATCTTTGTCACAATGATTATGCAGCAGTTTTAGCGGTGAGAGTTGTCAATCATTATGAACGATAGGCAACGCGGAGACTTTGGACTAAAATCACCAAAGATGCGATCGCCATTAACCCGCCCCAAAACCAGTAAGGTAATAGCAAATACCTTTGCATTTGCGCTGTATCCGAGAGTCCAAGGGAACCAGCAGAACTACTAAATAGATAATCAAGTTGATGGAACGTACTCACACAAGCTTGTACACCCAAGAATTGAATAGCAAATCCCTGCGCCCAACGAGGCGCTTTCAGAGCGATACCCAAGATTATTAAACCCAGCAAGGGAATTGCCACCAATCCAAACCAAGAACGTACCCAAATTAATGTAGAAAATAGCAAAAAACTCCCTAATATTTTTAAACAGAGAGTTGCTGCTGTAAAACTGCGAGAAGCCAGAAGCAAAGCTGCACCGGCAAGAGGCGGTCCCATTGGGCCTGCGGCTGCAACCATTGCCGGGCCAATTGGCCCCAATGACGACCGGATGCCATAAGTTGCAACACCGGAACCATTGCTAAAAATCTGCAATTTCTGAAACTGTCCCCCTAATAAAACTGCCATTAAGCCGTGGCCCATTTCATGAAACCAGGTTGCCAGAATTGTAAATGGGTATAAGATATAATCCCCTGCTGGAACTTGCCACAGTAAAGCAGTTGCGATCGCTGCTGCAACTAGCCACGTTAACCCCATGCGTTCAACAACTGGTGGGGCTTCTTTAGTAAGCAAGGGTTCAAAATTTCTGCTTGGTTCCCTCATAGGTCACTCTATTTTGAATTTTAGATTTTAGATTTTAGATTTTTTGGAAAATTCAAAATCTTAAATTGATAGGTATTTTCTCTATCCTAGTGTACTTAAACTGATAAGCATTTAAATTAGATATAGTCAAGAATTAAATACTTGCTGCGCTTAAATTTATTTATTTTTCAATCTTTAGTCGCTAAACAATGCAACAATTCGCACCTCGAAGCGACGGCTATCAACAATGGGGTTATCAAGAACAACATAGTTATCCGTCGCTTGTTTGATGCGGTTCATGTGTTTTTCCTCCAAAAGGGATGCCGGAGGATGGGCAAAAAATCCCTAGACTGATGTCACAATTAATGAAAAATCAGTTAAGCAAGTTGAAAAAGGAACGTCATTAAGTCTCCTTTACCCAAGCTAATGCGATCGCCTGGTCGCAATCGATGACGATTCCCTGGTAAAAGGGGCAAGTTATTAATGTAAGTGCCATTAGAGCTTCCCACATCTTCTACATAGTGAGCGTCTCCCTCAACGCGAATATCTGCATGAATCCGCGAGACAACTTCTGAATTGGGAAATCCCGAAACGTCTATATCTGGGGGAATTCGGTCATTAGGCTTACCGATATGGATCACAGAGAGATTTTGCGGCAATTCAATTAGCCGATCAGTTTGAACGTGGATTAACCGCGCTATAACCTGCTGCAATTGCGTTCTGGCAACTGTTCCAGTTGGTGCTGGTGCTGCTGGTGGGGCTACTTCGGCTTCAGAGGCTGGCACTGGTTCCAACGGTGGTGGAGTAGGAATACTTTGTACAGAGACTACGGGTTGAGCTACGGGTTCTGGAGCGCTGATTTCTGTAACAGATATCTGTGGCGCTGGTTCTGGGGGAGCTGCCACCTCTGTTGCTGGTAAAGATGATATGGGAGGATGGGAGCTAGTAGAAGCGCTCATTCCCAAAGCATCTGGTTGTAAAAGTTCTAACAGGGGATCGGGCGGTACTAACGGCGGTACTTCCACAGGAACATCGGGAGTAACTGTTGTAGCTACCGCAGTATGAACGTGTGGAACTCCTGCTGAGTGAAGGTTATAACCACACTGACCGCAGAATGCAGCATCTGCCTGCACAGTTGCCCCACAACTGGGACAATTAGTAGTCGCGGGTAACGGTGTATAGCAAGCTTCACACTGGACAGCGCCATCAGGGTTGGGATGATTGCAATTAGGGCAGACGATCATCGATATTTAGCCTTTGTTCAAGATCATCATAAATATTAGGTAGGACTGGCAAGCAGAAGGCGGCCCTAACTTTAGATTCTAGCAATTACTGCTGATGGAAGGATGAATTGGACACTTGTGGGAGGGGCAGGGGGCAGGGAATGCGCTATTGAGCCATGCCCAATGCCCAATTCCTCATTAATGTTGAAGCTCCAAACCTGCTGCCGCATCTAGCAACCACCGAAGTTCTCCTTGGGGTCGAATTAAGCGGGATGGGTAAGTGAAATCATCGGCTACAGGTGCAAAGACTTGCGCCAAAGCTGGTCGTTTATTAGCACCAGCAACCAGAAAAATTACGCTGCGAGCAGAGTTGATGAAGGGATATGTGAAACTTATCCGGGGATTTCCGTCTTTGTTACCCACGGTAACTAGGCGATCGCGTACTTTGAGAGCCTCTGTGTGGGGAAACAAAGATGCGGTATGTGCATCATCACCCATTCCTAGTAATACTACATTCAATGAGGGAAACTCGGCCCCAGAAGAATTGAAAAATTCTTTGAGATGTTGTTCATACTTAGCAGCAGCCAGTTCTGGATTGGCTTCCAAGGTGGGTACGGGGTGAATGTTAGCTGCTGGGATGTCAATACGATCTAGCCATGCCCGACGCGTCATCAGTTCATTGCTATCGGGGTGATCTGGTGGTACGTAACGCTCATCTCCCCAGAATATATGAATTTTTTCCCAAGGTAGTTTTTGAGTAGCGATCGCTTCGTATAACGGTTTAGGCGTACTGCCGCCAGATAAGGCAATGGTAAACTGCCCCCGCTCCTCAATGGCAGTTTCTAACTTAGACAAGATTAATTCTAGCGCTCGTGCAACCAGCGCTGGCTGATCGGATAGAACTTCAACAGTTTTGTTCATGGCTTCATCATCATCATATTGCTGGCTTCCAGCAATACAATACCGAACTTATTACAATCCCCCTTTTTAACTTTTGAAACATTTAACATCGTGGATTAAGTAGGCTGGAAAAATGTAGACGCTCCATATCACCTTCAACGGTAAGCTGTCAGTAGTCAGTTGTACTAACTACTAACTACTCTGATGATTATTTTTATTTACACCCAGTTACTTGATACTTTGTTGATTAACGCCACAAAGGATACATTTATTAATTCTTATTAAAAATTAATAAAACTAATTAATTATAAACAGTGCTTCCCAGTCAGCGATCGCTTGGCGTTGGGCAATTAACAATTCCTGAATTCCTTTTTGAGCGACATCTAGGAGCTGATCCAACTGAGTTCGGCTAAAGCTGCCTTCTTCGGCTGTTCCTTGGACTTCAATGATTCCTAGTTGTTGATTCATCACCACGTTAAAATCTACAGTTGCAGCTACATCTTCGATATAATTTAGATCCAAAAATGGCTCTCCCTCTAGTAATCCTACGGAAACTGCTGCTACTTGTCCACACAGAGGCGATCGCTCCAATGCTCCCTCTTGCAACAATTTAGAAATCGCATGAGCCAAAGCTACAAACGATCCTGTAATGGCTGTTGTCCGGGTTCCAGCGTCTGCTTGCAACACATCGGCATCCACAGTTAGCGTGCGTTCTCCTAGTGCCTCAAAATCCACAGCTGCGCGTAAGCTGCGGCCAATTAAACGTTGAATTTCTTGCGTCCTTCCAGATAATTTCAATAATTCCCTTTCTTGGCGTTTTTGAGTAGCGGATGGTAGCATTCGGTACTCAGCAGTTAACCAGCCTTTACCAGTTCCTTCGAGAAATTTAGGAACTCCTTTATTAACGCTAACGGTACAAAGTACTTGAGTATCACCGCATCTTGCGAGAACAGAACCGGGGGCAAAGCGGGTGAAACTGGGATAAAAGCTGATCGGACGTAGTTCGTAGGGAGTCCGACCATCTGGACGCTGCCAAGCCATTGAAGTTGCCTCAAGATTTACAATACTGCCTTTAAGGTTACCTTAGTGTTGCAAATCATCATTATGAGGGTATTGGGCATTGATAAAGAGAACACAGAAGTTCTTTAATTTTGAATTTTGAATTTTGAATTTTGAATTGATTTGCTCCCCCTGCCTCTTTATTTAAGGAACTGAAAGCAGAGTCAAAATATTTTGCTGCACCATATCTGGTGACTGGTCGCCGTTGATGGTTAATAGGCAGCGACGACGGTCGTAGTATTCTAAGATAGGAATGGTGCGATCGTAGAACAATTCTATACGACGTTGCACAATTTCTGGTTGGTCATCTGGTAGCGATCGCCCCAAGGATCGGCTAACCATAACTGCTTCCGGGACTTGTAGATAAATCGCCCAATCTAGCTTTTGCTCTAAATTATCCAATAAAAAATCTAATTCTTCAGCTTGGAAAGCAGTACGGGGATAGCCTTCTAAGACCCAATCGCAATTAATATCTGGTTGTCTAAGGCGAATTCTGATTAATTCAATAATCATTTCATCCGGAACCAACTCCCCAGTTTCCACGTATGGCCGTGCATGGTAACCTAGTTCACTCAGGCTAGCGTAAACCGAAAAAGAAGTCCGGGGATCGGCTTCCAACCATTGGAACTCCGGGAGGAGCTTATCGCCAAATATCGCTTTCCGTAAAATCTCACCTGTAGAAATCAAAGGAATATCAAAGTATCTGCAAAGCCTTTGTGCTTGAGTGCTTTTACCCGATCCGGAACCTCCCAGAATCACCAATCTCACAAAAATTAACTCCTCATCTTGTCAAATTCACTACCTGCTAAGTTTGTGTTGCCCAAACAACCGATAACTCTAACATTTAGCGATTTTCAGCCGTTATGCCCAGCTTTTTTAAATAATTGGAACTCTAACTCATGTGTTGTTATTTTTACAAGTGCTTTCAGAGAAAAAAGAATAATGACTCTTGACTTCAGTACAAACGTAGTGTTTGACTAAGAATGCAATTTGCCAAATTCATCAAACCTGTGAAAAACAGATTGATTATACAGGCAGATTTGTAATAAGTACCGCCAGCACAAACTTCTAATTTATTGTAAATTTTTGAACTTAACCCTATGGTTGCCCAGCTAGAGACCCCAAGTATAAATTCAACTCTAACGTTACCGTATCCAGTTGAAGGACTAGTGCAAGTTTTCACTAGCTCCCATCGCAACTTTTTTACAAGTGTTATAGCGCAAGCACTGAGGATAGCTGGACAAGGAACGCCAGTATTAATAGTCCAGTTTCTTAAAGGAGGTATTCGTCAAGGGCAGGATCGACCCATACAACTAGGACAAAATTTAGATTGGATTCGCTGTGATTTGCCTCGTTGTATTGATACACCACATTTAGACGACACGGAAAACCAAGCTTTACAAAAGCTATGGCATTATACACAACAAGTAGTGTGTGAGAGTAAGTATTCTCTCGTTGTCTTAGATGAGTTAAGTTTAGCGATTAACTTTGGTTTAATTCCTGAAACGGAAGTCTTAGCGTTTCTGGCAAAACGCCCTCCCCACGTCGATATCATTCTCACAGGGCCGGAGATGCCAAAATCTATTTTGGATGTAGCAGATCAAATTACAGAAATCCGCCGTAGTTATCGACCTTAAAGAAAATACTCAAGTCGTGCTAATATATCAAGTCTGTTTAAATTAACATTAGTAGCGAACTTGTGATTAAGAACGATATCTGGATTACTGAAATGGCTCAACAGGGTTTGATTTCGCCCTTTGAGCCAAGTTTAATCCGAAAAGTACAAAAAGATGAGTCTGTAGCGGTTCAACCTGTAATTAGCTACGGTTTGTCTTCCTATGGCTACGATATACGCCTTTCCTCGGCTGAGTTCCGTATTTTTCGCCACATTCCCGGAACTGTAGTTGATCCCAAAAACTTTAATCCCCAAAATTTGGAGCCAACAGCACTGCACACAGATGTCAATGGCAGTTATTTTATTTTACCTGCTCATTCATACGGACTTGGGGTTGCTCTAGAAAAACTAGAGGTTCCTGAGAATATTACTGTAATTTGCATCGGGAAATCTACGTATGCGCGTTGTGGCATAATAGCAAACCTAACGCCTGCTGAAGCTGCATGGCGAGGCCATTTAACTTTAGAATTTTCCAACTCTTCTAGTGCTGACTGTCGCATTTACGCTAACGAAGGCGTGGTGCAATTGCTATTTTTAGAAGGCGAACCTTGCGCTATTAGTTATGAAGCAAGACGGGGTAAATATCAGGATCAGCTAGAGATTGTTACGTTGGCAAAGGTATAACGGAATATTTTTAAATAACTCAATTTAATTCATGTTCCTGTTGAGCTAAATCCTCCTGAACTTTTAGAAGTTATATCCAGTTATTTTATAGCTTTGATGGAAACTGATAAAACTGGTTTGATAACCATCTGTGGTATTTTCATACCTCTGCAAGTGTCTATATTGAGATAGTCTAAACCTTCATCGCGCTTCTAGCCAAACCTGTAAATCGGCCAAACTAGTAAAATCTAACAGTGCTTCACTCAAATCTTCCAGAACAGGCAAAGGTAAACCAGAAATTGAGGAGCGTATTTCTTCAGAAAGTTGCCCAAATCGCTTAGTCAATTGCCGGAGAATAAGATTAGCTGTTGCTTCCTCACGTCCTTCCTCACGTCCTTCTTCCTTAATTTCTTGGTAAACTCGCGTTTCCTTAAGCGTGATTCCTAACATAGACTCTACCTCCGCTTGAGTTAAGTGTTCAAATCTGTACACCATAATCGTCGTTATTAATTCAATTATGGCGCGACTCGATGCTGATAGCATTTCTTGAGTGGTTCTTGCTAACAAATACCGTGCTTCTTCTGGTGCTTGTTCTTCATCCACTGTAGTTAATACCATCAGCGCCACCCATATAGGTAATTGACGAATATCCCCTAATTCATCTAAATATACCCGGTGTACTTGTCCGCCGTTCAGCAATGAGCGATGAGGATGAATATCGCCCTTCGGGTTCAGCAGTTACTCCACTTGGGGAGACCCCAAGACCGTACTGCTTCACTTTGTTCGATACTGTGCGACGGGTAAATTATCACTGCTTGCCAGTCGCTAAATCTGGCACGGTTGCGGTAGAAATATAATGAAGACTCAGCCCATACTCTCTCATAAAGTTGTTCATCTTTCTGAAACTGTACCTCGCAAAAATATACAACTCCAGCACCATCACTTTCAGGTGGTAGAAATACTCCATCAATTTCAAATTTCGCTTCTTTGACAGCGACTGAATCAAAACGATAACTATCTGCATTGGTTGGAGGATTTGCCACTAGTTCAAACAGCAAATGGGGAGACTGTTGAAACAGTTTGTAAAATATTGAATCTCGACGCATGAAAGCATTTTACAAATTTTTTATAAAAAGAATTCAGAACTCAGGAGCGGAGCCGGAAGCACTCCGCCGAGGCGTCAGAATTCAGTATGAATTGCCCCAAAATGTGATTATGGTGCTAATCTTGCCTTACCTAGACGCTGCTTTTCATACCATTGTGCGATCGCAGGTGTCCAATCTTCAAAATGAGGCCACATCATTTCACACAATTTTTGAATTTCAAGTTGAGCATCTTTCTTATTTCTCAGGTCACAAAAATGCAAGAAAGACCTTAAATTGAAGCTAACTACAAAATGCTGGCGATAATCAAAAGGCACTTTACCTCTTGCATGTTCTTCAGACATTCCACCCTCAAAATCAGCTTTATATCGTTTAGCTGCTTCTAGACACCACTGCAAATCTGCTGCTCGTTGCTCTGGCGAATAATGGTACTTTTTTCCTTGCCTATCAGTGTAATAACCAACGGGACGTAGATAAAAAACATCTTCTATGTCTTTCTTACCTTCTACTACATCAATAAATTGGTTGCCTGTGTATCTAAAAGACTGAACATCAAATGATACGCCTACACGATGAGTACGAGCCTGCTGCATCACACTGTGGGGAAAATAGCCACAGTTGAAAACAATTTGGGGATGCTCTAGAGGCCCATAGTGTCCCCTTTCACCCGCTAAAAGCCGCTTAACAATAACTTCGCCGCTTTGTGACTCCGAGGGCCAAGAATCGCGCTCATCAAACACGAACCCATCAGTATAGTCTTGGTGCATCGCGGCATAAATCACCTGCTGCGGGTTTGGTGTTTTGGCAATAACCTCTACTCGAAATCGATGCATTAGCTGTTGGGGAATGGATTTGTGACTGAAGGTGCTTACGAACAAGGAGTGGAGCCTGTTGCTTAGACATGGCTTTGAACTCGATCCATCATCATATCTCTTCTTTGGCTTGGGTTTTTACTCGATCAATTAGATTAATATACTTTACAAATGTTAATAAACTTGTTACAGTTATTTACATAAAGAGAAGACAGGGAAAAATCCATGCGTACAAACACTGCTATAATTGATGACCAAGGTAAATTGAACAACTTTGCGATCGAGCCAAAAGTTTATATAGATGAGCAAGGCGATCGCACTGGTTTCACTCCCTATGCAGAAATGCTCAATGGTCGTTTAGCAATGATTGGTTTTGTCTCTCTGATAGCATTAGAAGTATTCACAGGACACGGCATCATCGGTGTTTTGGCAAGTCTGTAATAACTAATTTTTATAACTTAATTCTCAACAAATGTAAGAGACGGTAAATTTACCGTCTCTTAATTTATGGAAAACTTAGTGCTAGAGTAAAAATATACTGATAGCAAAAGCCGTTAGTTATCAGCGTAAAGTTATCAGGCAAATTATGGCTTTAACTGCTTCAACTATGTTGCCTTTAGGCACAAAAGCACCAGATTTTGATCTACCGGAAGTGGTATCTGGAAAGGCAACTTCACTTTCTACCTTTGCAGATAAGAAAGCGCTGTTGGTAATGTTTATTTGTCGGCATTGCCCATTTGTAAAGCACATTCAACAAGAATTAGTGCAGTTAGGAAAAGATTATTTTACAAGTGATTTAGCGATCGTTGCCATTAGCGCTAACGATGCAAAAAATTATCCAGATGATGCGCCAGAGTCGTTACAAGCATTTGCAACAGAACAAGGGTTTAATTTTACCTTATGCTACGACGAAAGCCAGGAAACGGCAAAAGCTTACACAGCAGCTTGTACACCAGATTTTTTTGTATTTGATGACCAACGCCAACTTGTTTATCGCGGACAATTAGATGATAGCCGCCCCAGTAATGGTAAACCCGTAACAGGCGCAGATTTACGAGCAGCTATTGAAGCAGTGCTGGCGGGTAAACCTGTTACAAGCGAGCAAAAACCGAGTGTTGGTTGCAATATTAAATGGAAACCTGGAAACCAACCCAGTTATTTTGGTTGAAAGGGATTTGGAATTGGGTATGGGGCATGGAGCATTGAGTATGAGAAAACTTTTCTCTACTCCCTACTCCCCATAAATATCAGTGTTTAATTTCTAAATTAAGTATGTAGCATCCTAGTTGGACTTTTTCCGCCCACAATTCATATTCCAGACGCAAATGTTCTGGTAAAGGATGTCCGTTAAGAATTAGGCTACTAGTAAAATTTCGTAAACGAATAGGATCGTTAGGTTGCAATGACTCAGTTGGCAACCAATATCGACTAATGCCATAAACGCCCTGTTCCCAAAAGTGACGGTAACTCACTTGAGCATTACCTTGCATAGTCATAATAACCCGGTAAGGGGAAATCTCCAGCCACAAAATTCTGGGACTGTTAGGGGCGTAAGCTTTGCTCTTACCTTGGGGTAGTGTTTCCTCTGGACTTACAGCACTCCCGACTTCACAGCTAATTAGAGGCGGTGCGGTCAGCAGCAAATGGAATCTATCAGTATCTTTTTGATACAATGTCGCGGCAGTTTCCACAACAGACCAAATTGGTAGGTCAGTGGAAATAATTGATAAGCACACGGGCTTGCGGTGATGAGTCAGCATGGGAGCGATAAGGGCTAAAAGCTATTGAACAAAGTGAAATGAATACTCTAGCTGTCTAATTAGGTCAAAGTAAGAAACTAAATAGTAAAACAGGCTTAATATTAATGAATCCGCTAATTTGTTAAGCTACACAAATCCCAATAGAAACAGGTAGAATGTCAGCTTAGACAGTAAAAACGGTACTTTCTCTAGAGAGAGCTAATTTGTAAGTAAAGCTTGTAAATATTCTAAGGCTATAACCTCAAAACAGTGGGAGTTGTTGTAGATGTTAAGAAACCTTTTTCAGGGAGACTTACCGTAGGCTGGAGTAAGTTTCATACAGCAAAAAGCGATAGGATACTAGGCAGGAAGTCACCACCAGTAACAAACAAAGTCGCTGCTGAACTTCTGGTCTATTCAAAAGCCAGTGTATCTTAATGTCGGTTTCTGCTATAACCGTAGAAATTTGGAAGAAAATTAATTAACGTTAGTTCAGGTTAAGAAGATTTATTCAGCGTTAGTTGACTGAAACGGCGCAAACACGTAGACATATCTCAGAATCAAGCAACGGTGTAATGAGGGTTTCGGCTTATCCCGAACTCAGGTTACTTATAATACTGATGAAGCGATGACGCAACAAGCGAACAAGACAGTTAAAGGTCAGCAGTATTAATCAAGCAAAAATTTTATCACGGTTGTGGGGTGCATCGAAATCAATCATTGGGCCTTTTGGGACGATGCGAGTTGGGTTTACTTGGGGATGGCTTCTGTAATAATGCCGTTTGATGTGGTCAAGATTGCAAGTCTCTTTGACTCCCGGCAGTTGGTAAAGTTCTTTAAGATAGTTCCACAGATTCGGATAATCTAGAATTCTGCATAAGTTGCATTTGAAATGCACATAATAAACTACATCGAAACGAAACAGAGTAGTGAACATACACCAGTCCGCCTCAGTAATTTGATTTCCGCAAAGATAACGTTGATTTCCCAATACTCTTTCCCAGTAGTCGAGAGCTGTGAATAATTCCGTTACCGCTTCATCATAAGCTGACTGAGTGGTAGCAAATCCCGCCCGGTAAACACCGTTATTTATTGGTTGATAAATTGTATCAATCGTCTCGTCAATTAATTTTTGTAAGTGTTCTGGATAAAAGTTGATATTTTGTTTAGCGAAAGCATTGAATTCTGTATCAAACATCCGAATGATTTCGCGGGATTCATTATTAATAATTGTCCTATTTTGGATATCCCATAAAACTGGAACTGTCACGCGACCGCTATAGCTAGGGTCAGCCTTCAGATACAGTTGCCAAAGATATTGAGTACCGTTGACTGTATCGGGAATGCACCCTAGTTCATCACTAAATTCCCAGCTATTTTGATCAATTTCTGCTGCAACGACGGATAACCCAATAACATCTTGGAGTCCTTTCAATTGACGGATAATAGCGGTGCGACACGCCCAAGGGCAAGCCCAAGAAATATAAAGATGATAGCGTCCCGCTTCAGCTTTCAACCCACTAGAACCATCAGATGTAATATGGCTGCGGAAAGTAGTTGATGGACGGATAAATTTACCTTCTGAGTCTTCTTGATCTCTTTGAGATATCCACTGACCATCCTTAAGAATTCCCAAACCCATAATTATCTCCTTAGTTATTAGTCAACAGTCAAGAATCTAAAACTTTTGACTTTTAACTTTTGACTATTCAGCGTTAAGGATTTTTGGAACTTTGAAAAAATTGCCTTCTTGTTCAGGCGCACTGTTGAGAATTTTTTCCCGCTCAGGATAGGGTTGCAATTCATCCTCTCGTGTGATGTTGCTAACATCAATTGCCCGCGTTGTTGGGGGGACATTGCTAACATCAAGTTCATCCAACTGTTGAATATAATCCAGAATACTTCCTAACTGGGTAGTGAATTGTTCCTCTTCTTCTGGAGTCAATTCTAAACGAGCAAGATTAGCTACTTTATGAACTTGTTCTTGGTCAATCATATTTTTTTAGTTAGAAGTTAGGAGTTAAGAGTTATAGAGTGAGGAGTTAGGAGCTAAGAGTGAATGATTCATAATTCCTAACTCATCACTTATTAAAAGAATACGTCAATTTGCGATCGCCCGGTGGTTTTCAGCCAGTTTTGAGCTTCGATGTAGTTATTGGGAGCCATGCGAATAGCTCGAATCCAATAGTCTGCGGCTTGGTCAAACAGTGCTTCGCCAGCCTCGTTATCTCCAGATTCTTTCTCCTTTTCACCTTGATAGTGATAAATCACGGCGATGTTGTTCAAGGCTTGGGGCATCCGTGGGTTTAACTCAACTGCCTGATGATACAGTTCTAAAGCTTTGCTGTGGTCGCCGTTGCTGGCATAGATTAGCCCCATATTGTAGAGAATATAGCCGCGATCGTTGGTATCTTCCTCTAGCGTTAAAGCCTCTTCATAATATTCCAATGCTTCAGCATATTCCCCTTCTGCTTGGGCTGACATACCATCTCGATAATAAACAAATGCTTCTTTAGCTTTTTTGTTAGTTGGCAGGATCTTCAGGATGATATCCGCCATCACTGTAAAGGATTTGTCAACAAAATTATCGTTCTTTTGTGTTCTTGGCATATTTGTCTCTGGGTATGGGGCATGGGGCATGGGGCATTGGGCATGGGGCATTGTTTCCTCATCTCCCCAATCCTCTAGCACGCTCAATAGCTAATTTAACTGATTTGTGGGGGCATTCTTCTCGCTGAGTGGGATGATACACTCTGGACTATTATGCCGAGAGTTGTTTACTAAGGTGCTAACGGGATACGCAGTCATTGCTGGCGCTGGATAGGGACGCAATAGCTGCTGTAGGGTTTGGGGCGTTTGCACCTGGGAATCTAGCCATAAATCGTAATCTTGTGGCTCTAGAATCACTGGCATCCGCTCGTGGATAGGTTGAAGCAATTCGTTAGCTGCCGTTGTCAAAATTGTACAAGAAATTATTTCTTCGTTAGCAGGCGATCGCCATTTTTCCCACAAACCTGCGAAGCCGAAGGGCTGCCCATCTTGAAGGCAAAAATAAAATGGCTGCTTTTTGCCTTGTTGCCGTTGCCACTCATAAAACCCATCAGCTATCACTAAACAGCGTCGATGCTTAAAAGCCGAACGAAAAGAAGGTTTTTCAGCAACAGTTTCAGCCCTAGCGTTAATCAGCTTTGCCCCCATCCCTGCATCTTTCGCCCACGACGGAATTAATCCCCAATACAACTGCTTAAATTCACGCTTTTCGCTTTCGGGATTTTGTAAGACTGTTACCACCATTTGGGTAGGTGCGATGTTATATCCGGTTGCAAAATCCAGAACTGGCTCGACATGGAAAACCTCAGCTAAAGCTGCTGCTGACTGATTTAGAGTAAATCTTCCACACATACTTTTATTCTCAACCACTGACTAAATTAGATATTTCAATCTAGAAATGAATAATGTTTTTTATTTTTTCAGATAATTTTCTTTATTGTTTCTAAGCTAAATCTTCAAAAAAATCATCCGGTTTTAGGAAAATATTTTGGTAAGATATTGTATTTTGAACCTCTACTTATCAACATATTCTTAACTGCATTTTAGCATGGAAATAGTGCGTTTGTACGATTTTTTACCTTCTGGCAATGGTTATAAGATCCGACTTTTATTGACACAACTAGGTATGCCTTTTGAGAGGGTAGAGCTTAACATTTTAAAAGGAGAGACTCGAACACCAGAATTTTTAAGTAAAAATCCCAATGGGAAGATCCCTATTCTGGAAATCGAGCCAGGGAAATACTTGGCAGAATCAAATGCCATATTGGTATACCTGAGTGAAGGTACAGAATTTTTTCCCTATGACCGCTTTTTACGAGCGCAGGTGCTGCAATGGTTATTTTTTGAACAATATAGCCATGAACCTTTTATTGCTACATCAAGATTTTGGATTTATATTTTAGGTAAAACTGAAGAATATAGTGAAGCTATAAAGCAAAAACGTGAACCAGGTTATGCAGCACTTAGCCTGATGGAAGAATACTTAAGTTCTCACACTTTTTTCGTAGGAGAGCGTTACACGATTGCTGATATCGCCTTGTTCGCGTACACTCATGTCGCTGATGAAGGTGGGTTTGATTTAACAGAATTTCCTGCTATTCAAGCTTGGATAGAAAGAGTCAAAGCTCAACCAAGCTATATCAGTATTACACAACCATAAAGTTTGTGTCTTTCGTTTCTTGGCTCTGCTAGCAGATGTATTGAGTAGGATATTGCCTCACATTCAGGAGGAGGCTGAGTTTTCCTCGAAGATATTACTAAGTAGTAACTAGATATTTGTGTCAATTTCTATCAGCTTTTGCCGAGAAGACAAACCTGACTTAATTTTGATATCAGATTTGGCTACATCAAATTTTTTTGCTAGTAGTTTAATTAATTCTTCATTAGCTTTACCATCAACTGGGGGCGATTTTAAATACACAGTCAAACTGCCATCAGGTTGTTCTTCAATTTTTTGCTGTTTTGAATTAGGTTTAACCTTGACTTTTTTCTGCATAACCTATTTTCTGTAATTGTCGCAGCCACAACCAACCTAAAACACAACCCAATACATAGTGAGGAAAATCCCACCAAACAAAGGTAGTACCAAGTAACAATTTACCTATCAAAGTGGCGCGAATCTCGTTTAATAGTGGTGGATGCCAAAGTTGCAAGAATTCTAGTATACAGGTGATGACAAAAACCCATATAGGAATTTGGATTACCGCCGCCCGATTTCTGAAAAACCAAAATGCAAACAGACACCAAAATATTTCGTAAAATATAGCTGCACCATAGTCATTAAACCACTGATGGGCATGCCCAGTGTAATACTTAAGCAAAAAGCCCATCGGTATAACGATGAGCAGAGAAAGAATAATAAATATTGTTTGGTTACGATGTTGGAGCATTTTCTTAAGGCAAAAGATTAACGAAAATTTTAGCCTTTGTACTGCTCTTTTTTAATAATTCGTAATTTCGGATTTTAATTACGAATTACTTCGTTATGGATATCTTCTGCTACCAGCGCCTACTACACCGATTTTGTGGCGATAGGAGAGTTCAGCACCGAACCAGCCGGAAACACTAGTCAGTGTACCAACAACGAGCGAGATTAACAGTCCCCAGGGTAATATTCGGGACTCAATGTCGCCCAAACGCAGAAGAAAGTTGACGAGTGATAAAACCAGGATAGAAACGTTAAGTATCAAATGCACCCAACCGGCGGTGCGCTTGCGAACTCGTTCAATTTTCAAAAAGTCGCTCAGACCGGTGGCTGCTGCGATTAAGCCTAAACCTAATCCGAGTCCGATTAACCAGAATGAAGCCCTAGCCCAAAAGAAATCACGAGTTAACCAGTAGCCGAAGTCACTTCCCAAGGCGGCAGCTAAAAAAGCAATGGGAAAGATCACAGTTAGGGGATGTAGAGGATGTCCGGCGATCGCAACTGTGCTGGGTACGCCGCTATCAACATACTCACTGTCGTTACTTTCAATAACTGGTGGAATATTAGGGAAAGGTGTTGAACTTGTTTGCGTTGTGTCTGTAGTTTCCATTATTAGTATCCTGAATTTATTAGCGTCTTATTTTAAGCTGAAGGAATTTTTTCTACATAAGCTTCAGCTTGTAGGGTTAGTTTGCCTACTTCTACTTTTAATTGGTTAACTTGCAAACTCATTCCTTCTAAATCGAAGTTACTCAAATTCAGAATTTCGCTAGTTTGATCTATCAAAGCTTTTGTCAACTCTGGCGATATTTCCTCACCTTCGCCATACTCGACATTTTCCAAAGTAACAGTTTTTCCATTGCCGCTAATCTTGGGTACTGCGGAAAAAGCAACCTGCTGATTTTCACTAGTTTCAACTAACTTCATGCTGGCATTTAGTGCTACTTTACCATCGCCAGGTAGTCGAAAATCTACATTTTGAGGTTCAATAGTTCTCAGTTGCCCGTTAACGTGGATTTTTTGACTTTGCAGTTGCGATCGCACATATTCTGAGTTGAAGGCACGATTAATATCAGCTTCGGTTAACACAACCTGTGCATTAGCTTCAGTAGGTTTAGTAAGTTCAATTTTGCCAAAAGCCACACTAAGAGGATTGATGGCAACACTATTCATTTGCATTTGCAGTTCCTCCATGCGGAGGTCTTTCTGCATAACCAAGCCTTCACCTTTAATTGTGACTGAATCGACCTCACCCTGAACTAGTTTCAGAGGATCGGTTTTAATGTCTACATCTAAATTTTCTACTTCATCTAATTGACTAGATAATCCTATTTCTGCCGCTTTATTCAGCGCCTGCTCTCCTAATCCAGGACTGTCTGGCATTATTAAACTAACTCCTATAAATAGCATATCCTTTAGTTAATTTAAGTAAATTATCATCAAAATTTTATCTATCTGGCGATGGAATATAGATTTAAATATTGTCTATCTAAAAGTATAATTATATAACTTTATCTAATAAAAAGTTTTGCTTTTATAACCAGAAGTTTTCAGGTGCAGATGTAGAGGGGCTTGCCGTCAAATATCGCTCAAAAGAAAGATAGTATGTTGATAATTTAGCCGTTATGCTAATTTTTATAATGAATACAGCACCAAAATCTGTTTAAGATAAAGCTTGTAGTGTAGTTTTAAACAAATTTTTGAGTTGGCGCATCCTTGTATCAAATTTATATACAATATATTCAATCTTATAATAATTTACTTAAAAGTAAGGAAAAACCAGGTACAACATCTTCACCGCTTAATTCTGCCGTAGCTGGATATTGAGTAATTGAACCATCCCGGCGATAAACTAAAGCTTGCTGATTTTTACTATCAATTAACCACCCTAATTGAACGCCATTACTAATATATTCTTCCATCTTGGCTTTAAGTTTTGCCAAGCTATCGTTTTTAGAACGAATTTCAATTACAAAGTCGGGTGCTAAATTAATAAATTTGTCTTCTTCTTCATCCCAACCTTTTGGTAAACGTCCTTTAGCTACAAAAGCAGCATCAGGCGATCTAACAGCAGTATTTGCTAATCTAAAACCTGTACTTGAACTAAAAACTTCACCTAAATCCTGGCTTTCTACCCAATTCAACAGATAGGCTCCTGCTTTTATTTCTCGATTACCAGAAATTCCACCAGCTGGGGGCATAGTTTCTAACATTCCATGAGCATTGCGTTCAAACCGCAGTTCTGGGTTTTGCGAACTCATCAGCATTAATTCTTCATCAGTGACAGTATACAAAGACTGCACTGTTATTTTTTCGCTGGTCATGATGATTCCATCGCAAACTTGATAGATATCTCAATTTTATATTGAGATTCAATTACTTCTGTACCCCTTTTCCACTCTACGTTCTCTATGTCTGAAGCGGTTTGTTATAAAATTGACATTAACACCAATGCGATAGCTGACTACAAGCTGTTTTATTCTTTCAAAACAATGCTCTCAGAACGCTTTACCACAGCTCTTACCTACGCCACCCAACTGCACGCCAACCAAGTTCGTAAAGGTTCAGGCGTTCCCTATATTGCTCATTTATTAGGTGTTGCCAGTATTGCCTTAGAATATGGGGCAAATGAAGATGAAGCGATCGCAGCTCTCTTACACGATGCGATCGAAGACCAAGGTGGCGCTGCAACACGGGAAGAAATTCGCCGCCGCTTTGGTGACAATGTAACAGCAATTGTAGATGGTTGTACTGATGCTGATACAACTCCAAAACCGCCTTGGCGAGAACGAAAGGAAGCTTACATTGCTCATATTTCTACCGCTTCCCCATCAGTGCTGCTCGTGTCATTAGCAGATAAACTTTACAACGCCCAATCTATTCTTAAAGATTATCGCGTTTTGGGCGACTCACTTTGGGAACGTTTTCATGGGGGTAAAGAAGGAACTCTTTGGTATTATCGGGCGCTTGTGGATACCTTCAGGAAGACTGGAACTATTATAATTATTGACGACTTAGAACGGGTCGTTGCACAAATTGAGGCATTAGCATCTAAATAAAAAATGAAGATATATTTTCTAAAATGGATACTTCGATTGAACCTAGCAGGTTCTACTTTGCAGCTTTAGTTCAATTATTCAAAAGTAGATAAAAGTTTCATGGAAACTAGAAATGGCTTTTTTTACAGATACGATCTAATCATGTATCTCACGAAAAAATTTTGGCTTTTAGATTATTTCTCTAGATAAAAAATCTTTCTCCCGATAGACAGGTATACTTACATTATTATGGCTGCTATGTTACTAATATGACGATAGTAAGACAAAACGCCCTAAATACAACCGTAAGTTCTTCAGTAAATTCTCCAGAAACCTTGACAGAAAAAATTATTGAAGCAGAGCGTATGCGTGATGTTCTGCTTTTACTGAAAAACTTGATTAACAGTGAAGAAGCCACTGTTAAACTAATTCTGGATTGTCTGTATGATGTTGGATCAGTCAATCTGATCAACCAAAAGCTTCGTGTGAAACCCGTAAACAGGGTGATGAAATTAATTGCGCGAATGTCCAAACCAGTTTTTAGAGCCTTGGCTTTAAATTGGTTTAAGAAAAACTGTCCTCAACTCATTACTAATTGGCTACACACGCAGGTAACTTTTGAAAGTATCCAAAATAAACGCCAAGAAGTAGCTGTTGAAGTTGCAGAACTTCAACCATATCCCATCCCACAGAGAGAAAATTTGAGCCAAGAGGTTAAAAATCTACGCTCCCAAGTCAGATTGCTAGCTGGTATTTCGATAATAGCGATCGCTATTTTAGGAATAACAGCTACTAGGTTAAATTGAAACCCATATGCACAGTTATCAAATTTAATCGAGCCAGCAAGCTATTTTCGGCGTAAGATTCGCTTGGGCTATAAAAAACCTACTAGTTTAAAATTTAAATAAATTTTTCTCCATTAGGTGTTTTGGGGATATTTTTTTGGATAACTTCAAACAGCTTACCTCGTTGTATTGCCAGCACATTTAAATAACTGGCTCAACATATATGCTAATTCCTACTATGACTTTGCCCAAGCCAACCTTGGAGGATATAGAAATACATCTGCTCTTGGAAGGAATCTATCAGTATTATGGTTATGACTTTCGCAATTATGCTCTCTCCTCACTCAAACGCCGCATTCAAGGCTTCATGCAATTAGAGAGGTTAGCAAATGTTTCTGCATTGCAAGAACAATTACTTCACAACCGTGCCTATTTGGAAAGATTTTTGCTTGCTCTGACAGTGAATGTAACATCAATGTTTCGTGATCCCAGCTTTTATCACGCCTTCAGAAATCAAGTTATCCCTTTCTTGCAAACCTATCCGTTTATTCGCATTTGGCACGCTGGATGCTCAACTGGTGAAGAAGTTTACTCAATGGCAATTCTACTACAAGAAGAAGGGCTTTATCACCGTTGCCGCATATATGCGACTGATACTAATGAGAAGGTATTACAAAGTGCCAAAAGTGGTATTTTCTCTCTGAAAATGATGCAAGAATATACTCAACTTTATTTGAAAGCAGGCGGTAAAAAGTCTTTCTCAGAATATTATACAGCAGCTTATGACAATGCTATATTTCGAGCATCTTTAAGAGAAAATGTTGTTTTTGCCCAGCATAATTTAGCAATTGATAGCTCTTTTAATGAGTTTAATGTCATCCTTTGTCGTAACGTTCTTATATATTTCAATCAGGTACTTCAAAAGCGAGTACACGAACTTTTTTATAATAGCCTTGGCAACTTTGGCATCTTGGGTTTAGGAAGACAAGAATCTATCAGGTTCACCCCGTATGAGCAGTACTATGAAGAGATAGTCAAAGGTGAAAAAATATACAAAAAAATAGCTGGTGCCTGAAATCAAGGTGATTTGAACCACTAGTACCGTTGCGCGGAAGTCAAAAGTCAAAAGACTTATAATTTGGACTTTTTAACTGGTTAGAATAGTAACTTTATTTACGCCATGCTGTACTAGATGAATCTGATTTAGGTGGATTTAACCGTAAAGTATAGAGTCTCACTAAAAGTATATTCTAATTAGCACTAAGTGTTTTTCAGAAAAAATATTATGAATAAAGTTATGGTTGCTGTCAAACATTTTTAATTGTGTGCAGAAGACAGATACAGCGATCGCTTAAGGTAAATTATACATTAAAGCCTTAAAGGAGATTGTCGATGCAGCTTCTCGAATGTCCTCCTGTTGCAGTCATTGCTGGAGAAAATGCGGTTCACGTTTCTCAACTACCTTCTACATGGCAAGAGATTGCTAGGGGAACCACGAGTGTCGGACTTTCCCATCCCCAAAGCTATGTTGAGATGGCACAGTTGTTCCTATACAAATTACAGCATGGTGACGTTGACTTATTTAGCGATCGTCCCCAACTAGCTCACTTGATACCATCATTTTCCCAGCTATTTACACAATTGGCATGGGAAACCCTAGAGTTTTTTGGGCAAGACTTTCTCAAACACAGCTATCCAAACTTTGCAGAAATTCTCCATGATATGGAGTCAAAGGGGACAGAGTATGCAGATGAAGTAAAAGTCGCTCACATTGGTATAGATTTATTCAACGAGTTTGGTTATGAATTGCCTGCCAGCTTCTATCATGTGCATCTAGCACCAATTTACCGCGATCATGTTTTTGAAGAACGCGCCTTAAGATTTGATCAGCGCGATATTGAACACAAACGTGCTTGGGATGCCATACTCCATGCTGGTAAAGTGTTTGCGATTCAAATGAAGGTGCAAAGTATTGCTTCTAAATACGGTTTTACTTATCAACACGGCTGTGGTTGTAACTCTCACCTATCTTCCATTGATGTATCTCGTGGCGCGTTTGAATATGAATTGAGTCTTGAAAAGCGCCAGCGATGGATTCGCAGTTTCATTTGGACTGCTTGGTATGAGTACGCCTTTTTTGCGATCGTGCCAAATACGAGTTATTTAGTTTAATACCAATTTGAAAAAAGAATCCGACAAATAGATCATTTGTAGAGACGCGATTCATCGCGTCTTTACCCAAGGATGTGCTGCAATCATTAGAATTCGTATAAAGAGAAATAAGTAGAGGGAGAAATTACTCCCTCATTCTCATTTACTGCCAAACGTAGATGAGGATAAACAAAATAATCCAGATAACATCGACGAAGTGCCAGAACAACGAAGTTGCGTTCACGCCGAAGTGGCCTGTGTCGTAGTTGCCAGGAATGAAAGAACGTACCAAAATTATTGACTGCAACAGAATGCCGGTGAAAACGTGCAAACCGTGGAAACCTGTTAGCAGGTAAAATGTTCCGCCAAATACCCCTGTGGTGAAGCCAAAATCGAGGCCGTTCCATTCAATCGCTTGCCCAACCAAAAAGTAAGTACCCATCGCCATTGTTGTCAAGAGAAATAGGCGGAATTTCACTAAGTCATGGCGTTGAAGGGCGCGTTCTGCTAAGTAAATTACAAAGCTACTGGCGACAAGAATTACTGTGTTGATTGTCGGTTCTTTTACTTCTAGCCCGGAAACACCTGCTGGTAGCCAGTTAGGAGTTGTTGTTTTGTAGATGGCATATCCGGCGAAAAAACTTAAGAAAATGACGCTTTCTGAGAGGAGGAAGACAATGAAGCCAAACATCTTGTTGCCTTCTTCGTCGTGGGTATGTTCTGCGGCTGCGTGCTGCAATTCGTGGGGATTGATATAAGTGTCCATTTTGTTTTTTGAGGTTGAGTTTGAAACGCAGAGGAACGCAAAGGGAAGCGCAGAGGGACGCGGAGGGTTTTTGCGTCTTCCCGATAGTTTGCGTTTATTCTGGGAGGTTGGATGTTAAGGGTTCTGATTTGCCGTAGCCGTAGGGTTCGGAGATGATGATGGGGATTTCTTCAAAGTTTTCTACTGGGGGGGGTGAAGAAACTAACCACTCTAGTCCGATTGCCCGCCAAGGGTTAGCGGGTGCTTTCTCGCCTTGCATCCAAGAAATCACCATGTTGAAAATGAAGGGCAAGGTGGACATTCCTAAGAGGAATCCGCCGAGGCTAGCGATGATATTCCAGAATTGATACTCTGGGGCGTAGGAAGCAACTCGGCGTAACATTCCTTGCAATCCTAATGGGTGCATGGGCAAAAAGTTGAGGTTGGTGCCGATGAAGGCTAACCAGAAGTGGATTTTGCCCCAGCTTTCGGAGTACATTCGCCCGGTCATTTTGGGGAACCAGTGGTAGATGGCAGCATATAAGCCCATCGTCACGGTGCCGTAGAGGACGTAGTGGAAGTGTCCCACTACAAAGTAGGTATTGTTAACGTGGACATCAACGGGCACGGAGGAAAGCATGATGCCTGTGATTCCTGCGAAGACAAACATGATTAATCCGCCCAAGGCAAACAGCATGGGGGTATTTAGCCGCAGTTTACCGCCCCAAATAGTTGCTACCCAAGCAAATACTTTAATTCCTGTAGGGACAGATACAAACATCGTCGTCAGCATGAAAATCAACCGCATCCAGCCGGGTGTACCACTGACGTACATATGGTGTACCCAAACAATACCACTGACGATCGCAATCAAAATGGATGAAACGGCAACTACTTTGTAACCAAATAAGGGCTTACGTGAATAAACTGGAAAGATTTCCGAGAAAATGCCGAAGATGGGCAAAATAATCACGTAAACGGCGGGGTGGGAGTAGAACCAGAAGTAATGCTCAAACATTACTGGATTACCACCCTTGGCGGGATCGAAAAAGGCAGTGCCTGCGGTGAGGTCGAGTAGCAGCATTACCGCACCTGCTGTTAATGCAGGTAGTCCGAATAGTTGGATGATTTGGGCGCTAAATACTGCCCAGACAAACAACGGCATTTTGAAGAAGCCCATTCCTGGGGCCCGCATTTTCACGATTGTGGTGACAAAATTTACTGCCCCCATAATTGAGGATACGCCGGATATTGCCACCGCTAAGAGCCAGAGAACTTGACCATTAATCAAGTTACCTGTGGGATTCTGAAGACTGACTGGCGGATAAGACCACCAACCGGCTTGGGCTGGGCCACCAGGGACAAAGAAGCTACCCATCATGATAATTCCGACTACTGGCACCATCCAAAAGGCGACGGCGTTGAGGCGGGGAAATGCCATATCTCGCGCCCCAATCATCAGGGGTACTAAATAGTTGGCAAAACCAACGAGTGAGGGAAATGTCCACAAAAACAGCATCACAGTGCCGTGCATGGTGAACATACCGTTGTAGATGGTGCGATCGACTAAATCTGATTCGGGTGTCATCAGTTCTCCCCGCATCACCATCGCAAAGATACCGCCGACGAGAAAGAAGAAAAATGAGGTAACGAGATACTGGATACCAATTACCTTGTGGTCGGTACTAAAGCTGAAGTATTCTTTCCAATTACTTGGAGATTCGTGGTTATGCTTCTCATCAGGGAGAAGAATACCTTCAATAGGAACATTAGTCATGGTTAGTTTCCTTTCAACCAGGTGAATTGACTAGAGGAGGTGCAGCAGGTGGAACTGTAACCCAACCAGTTTGGACTGATTGATTGGATGTTTGGGCATACTCAGAAGCTGCCTGATTTTTTGCTACGGATGGCTTTTGGGTTGCAGCTTGTGCTAGCCACTGTTGATAATCTTCAGGAGATTCGACAACCACATTCGCCTGCATCGTCGCAAAGTATGTACCGCTATATTGAGAATCGGTCAATCGGTATTTGCCGGGACGGATGGGAGTAAATTCAAAGTCGATCGCATGGTTGGGAATAATATCCTGCTTGAGGCGAAATGCAGGTATATAAAAGCCGTGGAGAACGTCTTGTGATTTGAGCGCTAAACGTATCCGGCGATCGCTAGGTAAATGCAATTCGGTACTGGTAATATCTCTTTCGGGATAATGAAAAACCCACGCCCACTGTTTAGCTAATACGTCGATTTTTTCTACAGGTTCTGCTAAAGCGTTAGCTGGTGCATCTTTTGGTTCTGCATAAGCCGATTCCATTCCCAACGGATTATGCAGGTGAACTATTTCTGATGGGCCTTGAATCCCCATTTGTTCGTAAACTTGGTAGCTGTAGCCCGCAATCCACAACACTAACAGAATTGGAATTGCTGTCCAGACAACTTCTAAGGTGATATTACCTTCAATTGGAGGGCCGTCGGTGAAGTCATCTTTGACTGCCCGATGGAAGATCACAGAATACATTAAAGTACTTGTTACTCCCAAAAAGATGAAGGAACCGAGGGTTACTAAGAAGCTAATCAAATCATCAATTAGTACCGATTCGGCTGCTGCTTGGGGGGGAAGCCAGGAGTAAGCCTGCTGTCCGATCCAGAGACTTGTAATAGTCACTGCGATCGCGCCTGTAAGCAGCGTCAAAATATTTAAAATCTTCTGGATTTTCATGGTCATTAGTCATTGGTCATTAGTCATTGGTCATTGGTCATTGGTCATTGGTCATTGGTTAGTAACTTTAAACAAATGACAAATGACTTATTTGAGTGTTGTGTTGAGGTCTTGGTGCGATCGCAGCAAATTATCTGCTGTATTGTGTACGCCAAACTCGGCAGCCATTTGCGCCCCTAGTGTCCCGTGGACGTACAGAATGAACATGACTGCTATGCCTGCCAACAGATAGATCCATTGCACTTCTCTATCTGTCTGTTTATATTCTTGTTTGGCCCAAACGAATCGCTGCCATCCTCTCCAGATGGTCAAGACAATAATCAGCGCTAATAAGAACACACCACCGACACCATGCCAAAGCATAGTTTCCATTGCCTGCAATCCCCAGGCACTTTTCATATCAGCTGGTGGTGTTGCCAACAGCATTTCATAAAAGCCTGCTGCTACTGTGAAAAATGTGATGATGCTGGCAGCTAGCATGTTGTACCAGCCAACATCAAATAAGTTGTTACGTTCCACAGTAATTGCTAAAAATTTGAAGACCCATTTTTCAAAGGGAAACAGAACACCAACAATATCAAAGGTCATCCCAATGATGAACAAACCTATTGTTAGATGGACTAAGTTGGGATGAATGGGAATTGTGTAAGGTAATCCGTTTGCACCTAAAGAGCCGCTCAATTGATCAATTAATTCTGAGTTCATCGCAACAGACCATCCTTTACTGCTTCCACAACTGGCACTGTATGCAATCCATACACCCAAACAAGTTCATCTCCGAGATATACTTGCAAGCCAACTATCAAAGTTAAAACTAGTCCGGCTCCCAAATAATAAATTGGTAATTTTTGCGGGTTGCGGGCACGAATTACATAGCGCCAAGCTGTAATCGCCGTGATGATTCCCGAAAGCGACCAACCAACCAGCGTATGCAAGTTCAGCACCGATTTAGCTAGGCTGTAAGGCTGTGCTAAACCCGCTTCAAACTGACCAAAAATAATCGCAACGAAGATGGCGATCGTCGCAACTAACATGTTCCACCAACTCACCTCAAAAAGACTGGATTTACCAGTAAAATAGCCAACTACGTCACAGAAAAAGGAAAACAACACCATCGCAATTACGAAGTGGACAACGATGGGATGAATCGTATCTGGATAGGGTAAATTGTGGTCATTCAATGATGTAAAATACTCAAGCATTGTATTCTCCTGGACATATCTACCGCACTTTGGTCAATCAATTTTGGATTTTAGATTTATTCCGTCCCTGACAAGATATAAATCAGAAGACCTGAATCCAAAATTGCTAGTTAAACTTCAATGATTGATGGATACTCACTAACACCACTACAAGTATCTATCCATAATTGACCGCAATCTGTTCAATATGTGCGCGGCGCAATACGCTTAATCATGTCTTAGCTTTTTGTAGACAAGTTTAGTAAACTTGCCTTTAAGGAATGATTTTTATTGCGATTAATTTCCTCATACCAATAGTCTGCAACAGCAATTTTTGATGTAGCTAAACCAAATCGCTGTCGTTTGTTGATTTGCTTAACCTATCCTTTAGCTTAAGTAAATTTTTATGAATTGTCAAAACAATAATAATTAAAACTTTAAAAGTTAGTTATTTAGCAAAAATATATTTCTATAATGTATCAATCCTGGCATTAATTAAAATTTAAAAAAACCATAAAAATTATGATTTTTATGTAAAATATTTCACAATATTAAAATTTATAATTGTAATGTAAATGACAAAAATATATAATTTTGGTTAGTGGGTATAAAAGCGAGTCAAGGTAAGTTAGGGAACTCCAAAAAATAAATTATCCAATTTTTGGAATCAAAACGATTTTTCCTCCCCCTGCTCCCTGCTCCCTGCTCCCTGCCCCCTTGCCCTAAAAGCGATGGCATATTTTTTATTTGGAAGTCCCTTAGTAGCTGTGGTGGAGATGGAAAATGCTGAAAGGATTTGATGAGCCATCAAGTCACACTAACAGGTGTGAGGACAAAATAAGTGGCATTTGAAATTGTGGTCATTGGTACTTCTTTGGGTGGATTATCAGCCTTAAAAATTCTCCTGGGTAATTTACCAGCCGACTTTCTAGTGCCGATCGCGATTGTACAACACCGTCACAAGGAGTCTAACAAGTCACTCCAGGAGTTATTACAAGAATATACTTCGTTGCCGATTCGAGAAGTGGAAGACAAAGACGAAATATTACCAGGACATATCTATCTAGCTCCAGCAGATTATCACTTGCTGGTTGAACCAGGTCACTTTGCTCTCTCTACTGATGAACCTGTTTCTTATGCTAGACCATCTATCGATGTGCTATTTGAGTCAGCAGCCGATGTCTACAATGAGCAAGTGATTGGTGTAATATTGACAGGAGCAAACCAAGATGGTATGCAAGGTCTTAAGAAAATAAAAGCGCGGGGAGGGCTTACTATCGTACAAGAACCTACCACAGCTGAGAGTGATGTTATGCCAGAAGCAGCAATTTCTGCTGTTGCTGTAGACTGGATTTTGACACTCTCAAACATTGCTTCCCAAATGGTTAAGCTTTGTCATTAATCACGGAAAAAAAACCATGCAGATGGAACCCAAAGTAAACATCCTCCTAGTGGATGATAAACTAGAAAATTTGCTAGCACTAGAAGCAATCCTGGAAAAACTGGGAGAGAATCTGGTGAGAGCTACTTCTGGGGAAGAAGCTTTGAGGTGTCTGCTACATCAAGACTTTGCAGTGATTTTGCTGGATGTGCAAATGCCAGGTATGGATGGCTTTGAAACTGCAACCTTGATTCGCAATCGGGGGCGATCGCGTCACACTCCAATTATCTTTCTCACCGCCTTTAGCACCAGCGACCAAATGTTGTTTAAAGGCTATGCCTTGGGTGCAGTTGATTACTTGCTCAAGCCATTAGACCCCAATATTTTGACTTCTAAAGTCACAGTATTCGTAGAACTGTTTAAGAAAACAGAAGCTGTCAAGCAACAAGCAGCACAGCTAGTAGCTGTGAATGCGGAACTCAGGCAAAGTGAAGAACGATTTCGATCGCTGAGTACTTGTTCGCCCATTGGGATTTTTGAAATTGATACTGAAGGAGGATGCAGGTATACTAATCCCCGGTATCAGGCAATTTGTGGCTTGAAAGCAACAGAAAGTTTAGAAAAGAGATGGTTAGAATCTGTTCATCCAGAAGATAGAGAACGAGCAATCGCCAGTTGGTCTAACTACATTTATCAAGGTCGTGATTACTCTGAAGAGTTTCGCTTTCAAACTGCTCACGGTATCGTCCGTTGGGTTCAAGTTCGCTCATCACCGATGCTTTCCGGTCAAGGGGAATTGCTAGGATATGTAGGCACTCTCGAAGATATCACTGAACGCAAGCAAGCAGAAGAAGTCCGCGCTCAAGTAATTCGAGAACAGACGGCAAGAGCCGAAGCAGAAGCAGCAAATCGGATGAAAGACGAGTTTCTCGCCGTTCTCTCCCACGAACTCCGCACGCCTCTAACCTCAATGCTGGGCTGGTCAAAAATACTCCGCTCTAAGAAACTTGACGAAAAAGCCACTTCCCGCGCTTTAGAGGCGATTGAACGCAATGCTACATCTCAGATGCAACTGATTGAGGATATCTTAGATGTATCCCGGATTATCCGAGGTCAACTGCGGTTAAATGTATCTGCGGTGAATCTGATCACGGTAATGGAGGCAGCCTTAGAGGCAGTGCGTCCCCTAGCAGAACCAAAAGATATTAAGTTGAATATCACCTTGGATACTTCGGTAGGGTCAGTTTATGGCGATCCGGCCCGGTTGCAGCAAATTGTCTGGAACTTACTAACTAATGCTATTAAGTTCACTCCTAAGGGTGGCAGGGTAGATGTGAATCTGTCAGTAATTTGTGGTGAAGAACAAGAAACAACTCACAAATACGCCCAAATTCAAGTTATCGATACCGGCATTGGTATCAGTTCCGAGTTCTTACCCAAAGTATTTGAGCGTTTCCGGCAAGCAGACAGCACCACAACGCGATCGCACAATGGGCTAGGACTAGGATTAGCGATCGTCCGTCATTTAGTAGAACTGCACAAGGGTACAATCTTTGCTCAAAGTCCAGGTACAGGAGAAGGAGCAACCTTTACTGTGAAACTGCCACTGCTACAAGACAATAGAGGTAGCAGAGCAAGTAGAGAAGCCACAGGAGAAATTTCCTCCCCTGTGGCATCAACACCCCTTACTGGATTAAGAGTTTTAGTTGTAGATGATGAAACAGATACCCGTAACTTTCTCAGTTTTATGTTTGAAGAGTATGGGGCTTGTACCACTGCGGTAGCATCAGTTGATGAAGCCCTAGCAATACTTGAACAAGCAAAACCAGATATCCTGATTAGTGACATCGGTATGTCCGAGAAAAATGGTTATACGCTGATTCAGAAACTACGCTCTTTAGAACCAGAAAAAGGCGGATGTATTCCAGCGATCGCTTTAACAGCATACGCCCGAGAAGAAGACCGCTTAGAAGCACTTTCAGCAGGGTTTCAGCAGCATTTATCTAAGCCAATAGACCCCACTAAATTAATTGCTATGGTTGTCAATGTATTAAAGATGCCTGTGGAAGTTGCAGCGAGTTGATTTTGAACTGGGGAGTTGGCAGTTAGAAGTGCGAGGAAATAACTAATACCCAATGCCTAATTCCCAATCCCTAATCAAGAAGAAGTTAGCCCATGTTTTTTCAGATCGTCTAGGGAAACCATTTCCAAAGCTCTAGAATGGGTTGCAGACAGGATAACAGGTGGAGCAACGCCAGCTTCGAGAGCTTCTTGCCAGCGAGAAGCACATAAACACCAGCGATCGCCAGGCTTCAATCCAGGAAAATTAAAATCAGGAACAGGTGTGCTCAGGTCGTTTCCCCGCAATTTGGTGAACTCCAGGAATTCTAATGTCACTTCGGCACATACGACGTGCGACCCGAAATCCTGACCACCTGTGCGACAAAAACCGTCGCGGTAAAACCCGGTTATAGGAGAAGTGCAGCAGGCTTCTAGGTTTCCACCGATTACGTTTTTAGCTTCTGTCATCATTAATTCGTTGTAGTTGATTTTTTGGTCTCGATTTGACATCTTCACCGGCGTGGAATGACGGTGATTCCCAAACCAGGCTAACGCCTCGCTGTGCTAACACGATTTAGGTTTCTGTTTCTTTCCCTTACGGGAATTTCGCAACTGCCCTTTGGACTTATGCCCATCAGGTCTTATCTTCGCTCCACAGACGATCACCGCAAGCCCTATATACAATTTATTTACTCTATGTTTTTTACCACTATATTGTCGTTTACTTGTCTCTATTTTTGTGGCATATCTTTGATCAATTACTGTATCATCAAAAACTAGATATGCCTGAGCATTCACTTGAATGATATCTTTGACATTATCCCAAAGCAACCGTAGCGTTAATTTTTCATTCTTGAGATAACGGTTAATTTGATCATAACTAATCTGTTCGCTTCTGCTCTACTAAATTTGTGATAGTGAAATTAATTTGACTACTCAACAAGTATTGGCAATAGTTAAGTTTAGTAAATCTCATACACGCAGTGCATTTAATTGGGAGCATCCTCTACTGATCTTCTCATGATTTGAACAACACTTTACACAGTTGATTTCTATTACTCATTTCAGCAGTGTCCTCTGGATACGCTACTTTTGTATAGTATAGAAATACTATAAAATGGCGATCGCACTGTGCCAGTTGCGTAAGTCCTGCTATTCGAACCTTGAGGAGTGAGTTTATAATGTCTCGTCTGCTAACAGCTTTCGCAAAGCGACTCCTGCGGAGTATCACTTTTGTAATCTTGCTAACTTTGATTAATACTTTAATACTTCCTACCGGCGCTTGGGCTGCCTCTTATGCTTTGGGAGTTAATAATGGTCATCTTAGTTCATGTCCGGCTTCAGACAATTGTGTTGTGAGTCAAGATGGTGATCCTAAACACGCCATTGACCCAATTGCCTACCATATAGATCGTGATGCAGCACGAAAAACCTTACTAAAAGTTCTCTCCGTCGTTCCACGCACAGAAGTTATAGAACAGACAGATAATTACATCCATGCTCTTTCTAAAAGCCGTATCTTCAAATTTATTGATGATGTAGAGTTTTATTTCTCTGCCAATGAGCCAGTAATTCATCTGCGTTCGGCAGCCCGCTTGGGAGAGTCGGATCTTGGTGTTAATCGCAGGCGTTTGGAGCAAATTCGTCTGGCTCTGCGTGATCTAAATATTTGATTTTAGCTTGAGCAGCAATATGAACAGCCGGACAAAGATGCTTCGTCCCCCGACAATTGCCCTGATGATACATTACGTCTAAGTGTGGCGATCGCTTACTTTCCTCTAAAAAAATTTGCCCCTGAGGGAGCGTAAGGAAACTTCTATTGTTGATTCGTGAGTGCGATCGCTATTACTCATACAATAAAACTGGCAGACGCAGCTCGATTATTACTTCGCTTTTTGTAATAAGCGAATCTCCTTTCTCAATAATTCTGGAATCTGAGAAGGGCGTTCAGCTACTGGAACTTTCGCTTCTTTAAAAGCAGCTAATTTACTTTGAGCTGTGCCAAAGTTAGGATCGCGTCCGATAACCGTTGCTAAAGTCCCAGTTTGACGCCAAGTTTTTCCTGGTGGTGCAAGTCTACCTGCAATGTAGGCAATTACTGGTTTATCAATCGCCTCAGTAATGTACCTGGCTGCTGCTTCTTCACTACCACCACCAGGTTGACCGACTAGAACGATCGCCTCTGTAGTTTCATCTTCATCGAGAATTTGCAGCCATTGGAGAAATGAAGAACCGACGATCGCATCGCTACCAATACTGACACTAATGGACTGTCCTAAACCTGCTTTTGTTAACTCGTAAGCAACTTCGTAGGTGAGGGTGCTGCTACGACTAACGATCCCCACTGGGCCAGGGGTATAAAATTCGTTAGGTTGAGTACCTAAAAGAATTTTCCCCGGCACAATGATCCCCGGACTATTTGGCCCGATTACCAAAGTTTCACAGGCTTCGGCTTTGCGGAGTAATTGCACCATATCCAAAGGCGGCACGCCAGCAGTGATAATAATAATTTGGCGAATATTAGATGCGATCGCTTCTAATGCCGCATCTAGCACGTCGTAAGGATCTACACAGATAATTGTCGTGTCAATTACCCCAAATTGTTCTATTACCTCTTCTACCAAGTCAAATACTGGCAGTTCATGCATTTCCTGCCCACCACATCCAGGATTGACACCGGCTACCAAGTTCGTACCATAAGCTTTCATTTGAGCAACATGAGTGCCTGATATGAATTCACAAAAGCCTTGAATTAACACTTTGCTGTCTGGCGTTAGGTTCATAAAAAATTACCGTAAGTTTGGCAACCCAGTGGTCTAAGACACTGGGCATAAAAACGACATATTTACAGTGCCGTTGCAATTTTTACATTCCAAAAACTAGCATTGAAGCTGAGTGTCCCAAAAGCCGGTCAACCCACCTCTAGATAGAAATATTAAGTTAGAATGCACTATTTAGTTAGTTCCCAAAAACTAGTAGTTACTTATTTTGGGTGTTTAATTCAAAAATTTACGCTTTGCGGTAAAAGAAGTTAATAATTTTTGATTTTTCAATTGGAACGAAGTCACAGTTACTACTTCTTACTAACCATTGGTTTAGCAAGACGAATTGCTGCCGCTACTGCCTCATCTAAATCTTCTACCACAAGGAGCGCATCGCTGGGGGTCTTTAGTGTTGCTAAATACTTTCTAGCAGCATCAAATTCAGAACCAGCAAGACGGATAACTAAGGGTGAAAAATTTTGCTCTCGCCGACTTTTATTACCATTAGAATACGCAACCTGTGATTGAAGTTCACTGTTGTCTTGCTGCACAGATCTGGCTATAACTTCAACCACTTCTTCAGTTTGAGGAATGTTACCTAGAAGATTAATTAATATTACTTGAATGCTGTTATCAGCCTCTAGGATTTTTAGACCTGTCTCTAGGCGATCGCGGAAAGTGGTTGGTGTAGTATCTGTAAGAAAAGCATGACGTAGATTCAAACAAACACCTGGATTGCCACCAGCATTAGCGACTAAATCCAAAGTTGCCAACACTGAACCAGTACCATTACCTAAAATCCCGATCTTCCCGTGCATTTTCAGACCATTCCATTCACCCAACATACTATTAACTTCGGTATTGGTATTACGGCCAATAATTTTTGCCGCCATTTCGGCGAGGTCAGGATGACGCTTGATCGCCCGTTGATTGACCCTGACTTTACCATTAAGAGCCATAACTTGGCCACTAGCACTGACTGCCAAGGGATTTATCTCGACTAAATCCAGGTCTTTTTGCACAAATAACTGGTACATCTTTTGGACAACGCTGCTTACCGACTGCATCAGCGTCCCCTGCAAACCCATTTTTAAAGCCAATCTTCGGGCATAAAAGGGTGAGAATTCCTGTTCTACAACAACATAGTGCATTCTTTCCCCAGCAGATTCCCAATCGATGTTTGCTTCCTTGCAACCTAAAAGTACTGGTCGGCAAACAGCAGTATCTAAAACCACCGCTAGATAAAATTCCTGGTTGGCATCATATTGCGATTCTGCCAGCACAACTTCCGGCAATTCGCCCCATATTGGTAAACTAAAGATATTTTGAGCAGCTGCGATCGCATCAATTGTCGTTTCTGCAAATCTGACTCCACCTGCTTTTGCCCGTTCCGCTCCATGTACTTGAGATTTCAGTACAATTGGAAAGCGAATTTTTAAACGTTTCAAATCTGTAGGATGGTCAATTCGTTGGGAAGGCAATACAGGAATGCCTATCTTCCCAAACCATTCTTTAACTTGATACTCTAATAGATCCATTGATATACCTTATATTTACACTTTTTTAGCCTTTGCTTAGAGGCTGTCTTAATATTTTGCAGCACTTTTCTTTCAGAATTAAGCTTTTGGCAGCTATAAAAATTTATTTTTCACGGTTAATTTTATCTTATTCAGCAAATGAGGCACATTCATTTCGATAGCTAACCTGTTGATGCTAGAGCCACAACACATAATTAATCTCTTCAGTAAGTTTCCTAGCATAGAAGATAACTACCATTTCTGTCAAAACCCTCTGACTTAGCATAGTTTCTTTAATTTTTGGATAAATTAGTCACAACTGCTCTGCAACTAGAATTTTGCAGCATATTAACTGCTGTGTATTTTATTGCCCCCAAATAATCCAGTGAAAATACTCAATAAATCTATTATTCCCATTTTAAATACTCTATTATTCCCATTTTTTATTTGTAATTTACATCTGAAGACAGATTATTTAATTTTGCATCTCGCACTGCAAAAATGTAGCAGTGCGAACATAATTGCTTTTTTATTTTTGGTGAAAAGTCAGAATGTGTGTTAGAAAGTTGGTCGTTCAGATTTTCAGGCTGTGATTAGTTAAACTGTGCATTTGCATTCAACAAACCTAAAAAGTTCATTTCATCCTCTTAAGGATAATCAAAACAATATAAAAATTGAGCGGGAAAGCTCTATGAAAGTAGCAGTCCAGCAGGAAGATTTACAGCTTTTAGCCAAAACTTTGCAGGAACAATTACTTGTAGAAGTCTCATCAGCTGAAGTCTTCGAGGTTAAGTGTGCCGTCAATAAAGACGAGCTAATGATTTTAACGCAACACGAATCAGATGTAATAGTTGACGCTCAGATCATCTTTGCAGTAATTGAGGAGGTACTTCAGTCTTTAGCGCCCCACAGAGAACAGCGAGTGCAATGTTTCCTTAGAGTTTTTGGTGAACAAGTTCCTTATACCAAATGTTTCTTAGTTCTGAAACAGAGGGGAGGCTGGGGAAATGAGGAAGCAGGGGAAGCAGAGGGGCAATACTTTTCTCCTATTTCTTCATCTGCTCTGACCTATTCTCCATCACTTGATAAGGCTGAGGAGGAGGAACTATTTGACCCGTTTGCATACGGGCCGAATTTGCCGACTTCAAAGCCAGCATCTCAAATCAAACTCATCTTATTGGGTGCAGCCTTGGCGGGAATTGTCATCTTAGGCGGCGGTGCTTACTTCTTGACTCCCCCTTGTGTGATGTCTAAGTGTAAAGAAATACAAAATGCCGAGCAATTAAAAACAAAATCCCCGCAACGGATGCGCCGCGCTAAGTCTGAAAAAGAATTAGTAGCTCTACAACAGGAACTTGCAGCAGCCAACGTAGCCCTGGATGTAATTCCTAGTTGGTCGCCCCGTTCTCAGGTATCAGAAGAACTAAAAGCAAGTTTGTCTGGACGTTCAGAAAAAATTAATCAGGTGGTCAAGGCTTTGCAGACGGCATCCTTGGCGACACAAAAAACTCAAACTCCTGCATATAGCCTAGAGGAATTACAAGCTAGGCAACACTTATGGCGACAGGCTATAGCACCACTAGAAATTATAAGTCCTGATAGTGAACTCTATGGGCTAGTGCAAGGGAAATTACTTAATTATCGTGTCCGTTTGCACGCTGTGAATCAGCAAATATTTGCTGAGGAAAAATGGTTGAAGAAATTAACAGCAGCAAAAGCTGTAGCTAATGCAGCCGAGAACCGACAAGCTACTGCTAAATCCTTGAATGACTGGCAAAAGACCCAGTCTACTTGGCTGGTGGCGATTAATGCCTTGAATAGCATTCCCCGGACTAGCCCTGGATACCAAGAAGCCGAAAAGCTTTTGGTAGATTATAAACCTAAGTTCGTAACAGCACGCGATCGCGCTACTAAAGAACGATTAGCTATTAAAGCCTACCAACAAACCATTAGCACTGCCAAGCAAGCCAAAGTATACGAGCAACAAAATCAATGGCAAGCAGCCGCGACATACTGGGATCAGGCTTTGCAAACTGCTAAACAGATTTCCCAAGATAGCTTGTATTACGCTCAGGCTCAGTCTCTCATTGAACCTTATTCAGTAGCCCTCAAACAAGCACAAGAAAAAGTACAAGTTGTTAGTAGTTTGGAACAAACCCGTACCGACCTAGATAAAACCTGTATTAATGAAATTCGGATTTGCACATTTAGCATAGACAATGCAGTAATCATTGTCCGGTTAACGCCTGAATATGACCAAATCAGGCAAAATAACTTGGCTAATCCTTATTCTGAGAATTCGGGTTCAGATACTACTGTTGATGTTACCAATCACTTGCAAATCTTACGAGAAGCCTTAGCTGTAATTGGTGACAATGCTAACTTGTCCCTTTTTCTCTACGATTCTCAAGAGCAAGTAATTTATACACGAACTTTAGACAGGTAAGTAAAAAGGTAAAAAGTTTTGAGGTCAAATGATGAAATACTCTTGGATGCAGATTAACCACTTTACCTAACTAACTGCGCTGCGGAATTGAAAAATTGACGACACAATCCTTTTGTTATTAAAAGTGTTGTCAACAAGTTAGCGAAAGCAACCATAAATATAATCAAAATTTCATAAGATACAGCATCCAGGGGTTGGACACCAGCAAGTAACTGTCCGGTGGTAATTCCTGGTATTGCGACCATACCTATAAGTATCATTTGATTAAGAGTCGGAATCAATCCGGCTCTGATGGCATCTTTGCGATACTGGCTAACTGCTTGCTGGGGAGTTGCGCCTAAGCTCAAATGGGTTTCTATTTCGATATGGCTGGAATTGATAGTACTGACAAGACGTTCGCCTGCGATCGCAGCCGCATTGGTAGCATTACCTAGAACTATCCCTGCTAAGGGAATTATATACTGTGGCTCATACCATCTATCTGGTTGAACGATCAAAAAGTTGGTATATAACACTGTCAGCACGGTACTAATTAAAATTGCACCCCACACCAAAGGCAACACATGAGGAATTTTTTGGCTGATGCGATTTCGTGCGACAATCGCCGTAATTGTCAGCATGACTGCTAATAACGCCAAAACTGCCCAAGCATTGTCTAAAGCCAAGATGAAATCTAAAATGTATCCCAATACAAGTAGTTGTAAGATGGTTCTCCCAGTAGCAAGGGCTAAGTTTAACTCTAGTCCTAATTTTTCCCAGGCAGATAAACCAATGGCGATCGCCATCAATCCCACAGCAATAACTAAATCTACCAAATCCAGCTTGATCAAATCCTGCATGGGTTCTCTATCTCCTGGTATTTTCCTCTCAAAGCAGCCCACATAAGAGGAACTTTGCCCCGATGTGTTGGATCTTGGTTGATATATATTACCTTTATCAATTCAAAATTCAAAAATGGTACAACTTTAACATGGGAAACACCTAGTATGCCTACTATCTGTAAATTAAATATGCGGTAGTTTCTCGCGCCACAATTTAAGTAAAAACCCTAATAGATGCGTATTTTGGGCGATAGTCTTTTAATAGCTCCTATTTGATTAATAATTCAATTAGCAAAAATTGACTCTCGAAGTGTATCCTTTGTATCTTCTAAAAAAATAAAAACTCATGATCCAAAGTGTAAATCCTATCCCTGCCTTTGATATCAAACAGCAATACACCACCATCGAAGCAGAAGTAAGTGCAGCCGTCTTAGAGGTTCTGGCTTCCGGCCGCTATATTGGTGGTCCCTTAGTTCAAGGTTTTGAGCAACAGTTTGCTGCTTATAATACTGCTACTGAATGTGTAGCTTGTAATTCTGGTACTGATGCGCTCTACTTAGCTTTACGAGTCTTGGAAATTGGTGCAGGCGATGAAGTGATTACAACGCCTTTCACCTTTATTGCTACATCTGAAGTGATTAGCGCCGTCGGTGCAAAGCCTGTTTTCGTTGACATTGATACTACTACATTTAATTTGGATGTGGAGCAAGTAGCGGCGGCGATTACACCCAAAACCAAAGCGATTATCCCGGTTCACCTATTTGGACTACCGGTGGATATGACATCATTGATGGCGATCGCTCAATCTCACAATTTGTCAATAATTGAAGATTGCGCTCAGTCTACAGGCGCAAGTTGGGCTAATAAAAAAGTAGGAAGTATTGGACATATTGGTTGCTTTAGTTTCTACCCTACCAAAAATCTTGGTGGTTGCGGTGATGGCGGGGCAATAACGACTAATGACCCTGCGATCGCCACTAAACTGCGAATATTACGGGATCATGGTAGTAAAATTCGATATTTACACGAGGAAATCGGTGTAAATAGCCGCTTGGATGCTCTCCAAGCGGCTATTTTGCAGATTAAGCTACGTTATTTAGATATTTGGAATAATCGCCGACGAGATATCGCCAACTATTACTACCAGTTCCTATGCCAAATTCCGGGGATTGTTCCGCCCCAAGAATTACCTGAGGGTGTTGGGGTATGGAATCAATACACTATTCGCATATCAGGCGAAGGGCGAAATGGTTCTAGCGCCAAATATCGAGATTGGGTGCGTAGTCAATTGCAAGAACAAGGTGTGAGTTCGATGATTTACTACCCCTACCCTTTACATTTGCAGCCAGTTTATCAAAATCTGGGTTATCAAATTGGGGATTTACCAATAGCAGAGCAAGCTTGCCATGAAGTTATATCTTTGCCTATGTACCCAGAATTGACACAACAGCAGCAAGATCAGGTGATTTATGCGTTGAAAGAAGTTATGAGTTAGAAGTTTGAAGTTAGGAGTTAGGAGTTTGAAGTTAGGAGTTAGGAGTTAGGAATTAGGAATTAGGAATGAATAAGTTCATTTAACTCATCACTCCTAACTCATCACTCCTAACTTCTAACTCATTTCATTACTGCATTTGCAGTCGCTAAGGCTTCCACCAAGCCACGAACAGCCGCAATCATTGCTACTTCGCTATTGAGTTGGTTGATGGCGGAACCAACACCAACACCAGCAGCACCAGCAGCGATCGCTAATGGTGCGGTAACGCTAGAAATGCCTGAAGCACACAATACTGGTACTGACACCACACGAGAAATTTCAAAAGCTGCTGCCAAGGTGGGAGCAGCTTTTTCAATTAATCCTAAAGTTCCAGGGTGAACTGGATTACTACTAGTACCGCCTTCGGTTTGGATAATATCTGCTCCAGCTTTCACCAGTTCTTCTGCTAACTGTACCTGTTGATCTAGTTCCAAAATGTGGGGAACGGTAACAGATAGGGTGATTTCGGGTAAGAGAGCGCGGGTTTGCTTGAGTAACGCTAGCACTTCTGGAGCCTCAAAGCGTCGTCCTTGAGCATAAAAGGAATCGAAATTCCCGATTTCAATTAAATCAGCACCAGCTGCCACAGCTTGTACAAATTTCTCTGGTTCTACTGCTGATACGCAAATCGGTAAATTTGTCAAACTTTTAGCTAATTGTACCAAAGCGCGATCGGCGGCAATATCAACAAAAGTAGCACCGCCAAATTCAGCAGCTTTAACGGTAGCGGCGACGCTAGCAACATCGAAGTTATTCAAACCGCTAATCACTTTTAGAACGCGGCGGTTATTAAATGCACGTTGGAGTGTGGAATGCATCGTCATGGTTAGGCTTTTGAAGCTATGAAGATTAGAAATTAGGTATATTCTACCGTCACTCAGTTAATGAGTAACTAAATCACTATGGCAATGCTGAATAAATTCAGCTATTCATTTATATCCCCCGGCTGAAGTACGAGGATGTTACATATAAAGTCTCAATAAGTTGTCAATATACCAAAAAAGCTGATAAGCAACAAATATTTATAAAGTATTGACTACCTAATGTAAAATAAAAATGCCTTTATGTAGGCAAAATCCAGATAAAAAAATGAATCAGTATTCCGTAATAAGCAGCAATGTTGTAAAAGAAAAAGCCAGCGAGTTGGGCTTTCACAAAGTTAAAATTGCTGGTGTAGATAGGGTAGATGCCACAGAAGCACAGAGGTTACAAGCATGGATTGAACTGGGTTATCACGCTGATATGGAATGGATGGCTAACCCAAAACGCCAGGATATTCGCTTAGTTATGCCAGAGGCGCGATCGCTAATATGTGTGGCGCTAAATTACTACACCCCACATCAACGTCCCGAAGGTGAGGAATACGCCAAAATTTCTCGTTATGGCTGGGGAAGGGATTACCACAAGGTGATGCATAAAAAACTCAAGCAACTAGCTATCTGGCTAGAATCACTTGGTGAAGGTGTACTAGCTCGTTATTATGCAGATACTGGCCCGGTGCAAGATAAGGTGTTGGCTCAACTTGCCGGAATTGGTTGGATTGCTAAAAATGGTAATGTGATTACACGAGAATATGGCTCTTGGGTATTTTTGGGAGAAGTGTTGACTAATTTGGAATTAGAGAGCGATCGCCCGCATACGGAACACTGCGGTAGCTGTACTCGTTGTCTTCAGGCTTGTCCTACAGGTGCAATTACTCAGCCTTTTGTTGTGGATGCTAATCGCTGCATCGCTTATCATACAATTGAAAATCGGGCAGAGCAATTGCCAGAGACAGTGACACCCCATTTGCAAGGCTGGGTTGCTGGTTGTGATATTTGCCAAGATGTTTGTCCTTGGAATCAACGTTTTGCCCAAACAACTAATATTGAAGAGTTTCAGCCTTATCCTGCGAATATTGCTCCCCAACTGCTAGAATTAGCCCAAATCTCAGATCAGGAGTGGGATAAACGATTTCCAGCATCTGCCTTGCGGCGGATTAAGCCAGAAATGTTACGACGCAACGCCCTAGCTAATCTTGACGCATCCAGGCGAAATCATGACCCCGAAAGTAATTATTTTTGATTTTGATGGCACTATTGCTGATACAGTAGATGCTCTTGTAAGTATTGCCAATCGTCTAGCTGTAGACTTTGGTTATAGACAAATAAGCCCAGAGCAATTATCCTTCCTTAAAAACTTAACATCTAGGGAAATTATTAAGTACTCAGGGGTTTCTCTATTTAAGATACCTTTTTTAGTTAAAAAAGTTAAAGGAGAATTAAAAAACAAAATCCCAGAATTAAAGCCAATTCCGGGAATTAAAGAAGCATTAACGGAACTCCAGAATGAAGGATATAAACTGGGAATTATCACTTCTAATTCTAAAGACAATGTGACACAATTCCTGAAAATCAATGATTTAAATCACCTATTTGATTTCATCTACTCAGGAATTACGATTTTTGGTAAAACAACCATAATCAATAATGTATTAAGGCAAAATCAACTCCAACCTCAAGAAGTTATTTATGTTGGAGATGAAACCAGAGATATAGAAGCATCAAAGAAAGCAAATATCCAAGTGATTGCAGTAACTTGGGGCTTTAATTCACCGGAAGTACTAGCCAAGCAAAATCCAGATTATTTAATTCAGCGACCTAGTGAACTACTAGAAGTGATGAATCGTCATTAATTAATCAATAGTCAAAAGTTGATAGTGAAAATTTTAACTATTGACAATTTGGCAAAACAGTAGGGTGGGCCATGTATATCAATGCCCACCCTACAAAATAGCAAGATATTAGGAAAACTTAATTTTTCCGTTCACCCTTTTCTAAAGCTTGTTTTACTAAATCATCACTGACATTAGTTACACCCTCAGTCTTAGAATTCCCAACTTCCTTTGCTAACTCCATATAATCATCAGGATTACCAGTTGGCTGCGCTTCAGTTTTTGTCTCTTCTGGTTTAGAGATTTTATATTGAGGTGCAGTGGCTGCTTCGGCTGCTGCTGCGCCTTCACCTGTGCGATCAACTTCACTAACGCTGAATTGTTGTGCAGTTGCATAATCAGCATCAAAATCGACGTTGGGTGCTTTTTCTTCACCACTAGCTATGTTTTCGGCAGCTAATTGAGCATCATGAGTGGGAGCTTCATTAACATTGGGCTTTACTTCATCAGGCATAATTAAAATCCTTAAGTTAAATTTTTTATTGCTTACTTGAAAGAGCATAGCAAAGTAATTAACTCTTTCTATGCTCCTTTAGGAGAGACTTTACCTCTATTAAAAGATAGATTAAAGCTGTAATTTGCAATTAATATAATTCATTCTCTTGATAGTAGAATCTGAGGCTCAAACTTTGGTAAGCCTTAGTTTAGCGTGTAAAATTCCCTTGGAAATAAAATTATGGCTGCAAGTTACGATAAAACTATTTCTCAAGCCCAGAGCAGTGAATCCCAAAATTTGGTAGATGCGTTTAACAATTTAGATACCGATGCAAAATTAGCCTGGTTCTATTTAGTTTATAAAAAAATGGGTGATTCTATCACACCAGCTGTTCCTGCTGCGGCCGAACCAGAGTTAGCACCACTTCTGCTAAGAGATTATTTTGAGTTATCAGATGAGCAACAACTAGATATTATGCGGGATATTGTTAACCGCAAAGACACAGAATATTCCCGTGCTTATGGGGCGATAAAAGAAAATAACCAGCTTTTAGTTTGGTATGCTTGGGCGGTAGCTATGGGCGATACGGTAGTTGATTTACCAGCTAGCTACGAGCCAACTAAGGCAATTAATGATCTGATTTCTCAGATTGAAGGACTAGATTTTGACGAGCAAATTTCGGTGTTCCGAACAATAGCTGGTGAAGTGGGTTACACCGATGTTAAGCCGATTGAGACGCAAGCAGAAACTGGAAAAACGCCAAGTTTGTAATCCGCCCTGGCTTGGTTACACAACACAAAAAAAGTCCGCCTAGCTTGCGGGAACGCTAAGGGTAATGCGGACTTTAAATAATTTATGAGACAGCCAATTGACTCAAGTCAGATGGTGTCAGATCGGAGTGTACTACTTGGCCATCACGGAACCAAACAATGCGCTGGGTTTGACGAGCAACTTCTGGTTCATGAGTTACCATGACTACGGTAATTCCACTATTATTGAGTTCGCCAAAAATATCCAATACTTCTTGGGTTGTGCGTGAATCAAGTGCGCCGGTGGGTTCATCGGCTAAGAGTACCACGGGACGATTGACAATGGCTCGTGCGATCGCTACTCTTTGTTGTTGTCCACCAGATAGTTGAGTTGGTTTGTTGTTGAGGCGATTTGCTAAACCTACTCGCGTCAATGCTTCGGTGGCGCGATCGCTTCTTTCTTTTGAATTCACACCAGCATACAACATTGGTAGCATCACATTTTCTAATGCTGTTAGTTGGGGCAATAAATGAAATTGTTGAAAGACAAACCCCAGCTTTTTGTTGCGGATGTGTGCCAAGGATTTATCATCCATTTGCGCTACATCAATATTATCTAAGTAATAATGTCCGTCTGTGGGGCGATCTAGACAGCCGATAATATTCATGGCTGTAGATTTGCCTGAACCAGAAGGCCCCATAATTGAACAATATTCGCCTTTGTGGATAGTCAAGTTGACATCATCGAGTGCTTTGACTTCAGTTTCACCACTGCCATAGACTTTAAATATATTTTCTAAACGAATAATTGTTGATTTAGGGATGGGATTGGGAACTAGAGAATCGGTAATTGAAATAGTGTTTGCCATAAGGATTTAGTTATAAGTTATTAGTTATTTATTCTTTCTTCCTTGGTCTTTATTTATCCAACACCAACCCAAGGCAATAAATAACAGTGTAGCAAAAATACTCAAAAGCAAAGATGCGTAAAACGGATGGGGTGGGTTGTTGGGAGATATTGGCGTTAGGGGTTGGTTGATTTTGTCGATGTGTTGGACGATTACGCTGGAGATAATTGCACCGCCACCAAAGCCGATGCCTAGTACTTGGATAGTATTGTTTAAAGAGCGATCGCGCTCAGTTTGTTCTGTTTCTACTATACCTCGGATAGTATCAACTAATTCTCCAAACAATTCTTGACCTGGAGTCAGATAGTTAATATCTGTTTGTATTTGTTCTTGCCATTTCTTAGAGTCTTTATTAATAAAATCTTGCCAGGATTGGGGGCTATTTCCGCTATCAATAGTTTGAATCTTATCTAAACAAGTTGCGTAATTAGTAATATTAGTAGTAATTGTTGTGTGGTGTGTTTGTATATCTTGCAAGCATCTGGTGTAATCAAAGCTTTTTTTTGGTATTTTTCCTATTAGGCTTTTTAAGCCAGATAATTGCGTTTGATTTTCAGATATAGCAATCCTAAATGATTTATGAGAAAATACCATACTCATTGAGCTTAGGAAAGTCAAAATTTTGACCATTAATGGCTAGCTCAAATAACGCCTTGACTACAGTAAAAGAATGACAGAAAAAAT